>OJPN01000274.1_pt1 | contig 45166 bp, 31 predicted proteins | sample 1598511 | NCBI WGS metagenome assembly OJPN01 (sample SAMN03922485, study PRJEB24848) | human gut metagenome | isolation source: stool sample | host: Homo sapiens | place: Germany | collected 2011-05
AGCAGGACGAAACTTCGGTAAAATTTGTCAGAGAGTAACATTTTGTTACGTACCCTTGTTTCTATGGTTCCAAATGCTCATTCGCTAAAATTGCTATTCCCTACACGATATACCTCTCGCTCAATTTACCAGAATTCTATGTGTGACAGCCAATCAGCATCCTCCTGCGTACTCACTTCTTGGATGCGCACGCAAGAATGCAACACTTCGATGATTCCGGACACGTATTCGCTGAAATTGCTCTTCCTTGCACGATATATCCCTCGCTCAATTTTCAGCGTTAAAACTACATCTGTCGACGTTTAAGGCTATTTGTGTTATAATATAGAGCAGTATTTGAGTAATAGAGATTAACGGATTTCCCGTATTAAAGGAGTAACTAAAATGCGTATTGTAATAGCTGGTGCAGGCAAGCTTGGCTTTAGTATTGCACAGCTTTTAGCTGAAGATCAGTTTGATGTAGTAGTTGTAGAAATCGACCCCAAGCGCAAGGACGTCATCCAAAATACTTTGGACGTACTGGCGATTGAAGGCAACTCCTGCAGCCCTATGACCTTTGCTGATCCTGATATCAGTGCCTCCGATGTGCTTATCGCCTGCACAGATAGTGATGAAGTAAATATGGTAACTTGCCTGATGGCCAAAAATCATGGCATCAAGCATACCGTTGCCCGTATCCGCAATGTGGATTATGCTATCCATTCACCGGAAATGCTTAAGGATGATATGAAAATTGACCTCGTAATCAACCCTGAGCGTATTACCGCAGGTGAAATCGACCATATCCTGATGACACCATCTGCCTTGAACGTAGATGATTTTGCTGACGGCAAGGTGCGTATGTTCGAAGCTAAGGTGAAGGAGGATTCGCCTATAGTTAATATCCCGCTGAAGGATTTGAATATTCCTAAGGATATCCTGATGGCCATGGTTTTCAGACGTCATCAGATGATAATTCCTCATGGTAATGATTACGTAATTCCGGGCGATAACGTTTACTTCGTAGGCAAGCATGAAGCAATCCGTGAGTTTGAAAATTCCTTCTCCAATACTTATGAAAAGCTGGAGAAGGTTCTCATCATCGGTGCAGGCCGCACAGGTCGCTTTTTGGCTCCCATGTTGGAAAAGCAGGGCATTCAGGTAAAGGTTATCGAAAAGGATAAGGACCGTTGCCAGCTTTTGGCTGCTAAGCTGAAGCGAGGTTTGGTTTTGTGCGGTGACGGTACCGATATTGACCTTCTGATTGAAGAGGGCGTTTCGGAAGCAGACGTTGTTATCTGCCTGACCGAAGATGATAAGCTGAACCTGTTGCTGGCACAGCTTGCTAAGCATCTGGGCGCACGTAAGACCATCGTGCGTGTTGCACGTAACGAATATATCGAGCTGATGGAAAAGGTTGGCGTAGACATCGTACTGTCTTCGCGTCTTTTGAGTGCAGGCGAAGTGCTGCGTTTCGTCCGCAAGGGTGGTATTGTATCCGTATCACTGTTGGAGGGCGCACAGGCCGAGGCTTTGGAAATCATCGTCGGCGAAAACAGCGATGTAGACGGTGTGGCAGTGCGTGATATGAACCTGCCGCCGGAATGCTTGCTGTGTGCTATTGTGCGTGGTAATGAAGCCTATATTCCTAATGGTAATACTGTCCTGCATGCTAATGACCGCGTAATTCTCTTTATCAAAAGTGAATTTTCCAAGACTACAGTACCGTTATTTGAAGGCCGGGGCGCTTAACTATGGATTCAAGGCTTGTTAACCGTTTATTAGCCAAGCTGACAATAGCATTTTCCAGTGTATTGCTTGTACCGCTGATTGCTGCGTTATTTGCAGATAGGGAGCATATATGGATTTTTATATTTACGCTGATTACAACAAGCACTATCGCTTCGCTTTTTAACCTCTTTGGCAGCAGAAGACCGCGTCAGCGCCTGCGTGTGCGTGAAGCCATTGCGGTCGTAGGCTGCGGCTGGCTGTTGGTCTGCCTGATGGGTGCGCTGCCGTATTTGTTTTTAAATCCGGCGGATCCGATTGCGGCGGTTTTTGAAAGTGTTTCCGGTTTTTCTACTACCGGTGTTACTACCGCACTTTCTTTTAACGATTTTCCGCCTAGCATCCGTGTCTGGCGCTGTCTGACGCACTGGACCGGCGGCATCGGCGTTATCATGCTGTTTATTATCATCATGCCGCAGATGAACAGCGGTACAAGCTATCTGTTCAACGCGGAGCTTCCTGGTGGTACGGCTGAACGTACTTTGCCGAAAATCAAGGAATCTGCCATGATGATTCTCTTAATCTATGTTATTTTAACAGCAGTGGAGGTTGCCTTACTGCTGCTTGCAGGTTTGCCGATATTTCAGGCGCTGAACCTGGCGTTGGCAACTATGGCAACAGGCGGCTTTTCCTATTATCACGATAGCCTGATTTCCTTCAGGTCGGTTTATGTTGAGATTATTGCTATTGTTTTTATGCTGATTGCCAGCATGAACTTCTCTTTGTATTATAAAATCTGGCGTGGCGATTGGGCGTCCGTGCGTCAGGACAGCGAACACAGATATTATCTGCTGATACTCACAACAGCGGCTGCACTTATCTGTGGCAATCTGTATTTTTCCGGTTATATGGATTTTAACGGCGCTCTTCGTCACAGTATTTTCCAAGCTGTGTCTATCGGCAGTACGACGGGCTATGCGTCGGACGACTATAACAACTGGCCCAGCTTCAGCCGCAGCGTTCTGCTGATGCTGATGTTCATCGGCGGCTGCAGCGGTTCAACCGCAGGTGGCATTAAGATTACGCGTCTGGTTATCCTGCTGAAGGCAGGCTGGGCAGAGCTGTTGCGTACCCTGCACCCGCGCATCGTTTATTCCATCAGAATGGGTGAGCGTGAGATCAACCCGATTATCGTCGGTAATATTACGCGTTTTTTCTTCCTGTATATTTTGGTGTTTATTGTGCTGACTATCCTGATTTCCCTGTCGGGGATACCGATAATGGAATCAATGGGCTTGATTGCTGCCTGTATGAGCAGTGTAGGTCCGGCCTTCGGTATCGTCGGCCCGACATCTACCTATAATTGCCTTTCTGATTGGGCACGTTTCATCAGCATTTGGGCGATGATTTTGGGACGTCTGGAAATTTTTACGCTGCTTGTTATCATGCGCCCTGATTTTTGGCGCGATAAGCAGAACTGGTAACGGCAGGAGGTATAGAAGATGAATGCAAAGGTTATAATATATCTCCTGGGAAAAATTTCTGCCGGCCTGGCAATTGCACAGCTGTTGCCGCTTTTGATGTCTGTTGTTTACGGCGAATATGCTACCTCCAGAACCTTTATCTTTTCCATAGCGGTAGCTGTTATTTTGGCCGGAATCTTTGATTACTATGGTGACGGTAGAGGAGCACGTAATTTATCCGTGCGCGAGGGTATCGGCACGGTATTCTTTTCGTGGCTTTTGGCTGCTGCCCTGGGTGCGTTGCCATATTGCTTTGACGGCATTTTGAATCCCTCCGCTGCTTACTTTGAAAGTATGTCCGGACTGACCACTACCGGCGCAACAGCAATTGCCAATCTTGACATAGTATCGCGCAGCTTGCTTTTGTGGCGCACGCTGACGCACTGGATTGGCGGTATCGGCATCATCGTGCTGTTCGTAGCACTGCTGCCGCAGATTGCCGGCGGTGCTGTGTATCTTTTTAATGCGGAGGTCAGCGGCTTTTCCAACAGCCGTATTCTGCCGCGTATCCGTACAACTGCAGTAGCGTTGTTCTATATCTATCTGCTGTTTACGATTATTCTTACCGGTATGCTTGCAATTTTGGGCATGAGCACCTATGATGCTGTCAACCATGCCTGCTCTGCGATTGCTACCGGCGGTTTTTCTACCTATAATGACAGCATTGCACATTTTCACAGTGCGGGTATTGAAATTGTTACCGGTTTGTTCATGATTTTGGCGGCAGGTAACTTCGCCTTATACTATCAGGTTACACAAATCGGCCTGAAGGTTTTGTGGCATGATCTGGAATTCAAAAGCTACATTGTGTTGCTGACTATTTTCACTGTTTTAATCAGCATCAACATCATTATGGTGAATGGCTACAGTGTGGCAGACGGTGTGCGTGAAGCCTTCTTCCAGGTGGCTTCCTTCGGCAGTACTACGGGCTATGTTTCGGCGGACTATGACCAGTGGCCGTCCTTTTCCAAGCTCGTTTTGGCTGTAACCTTCCTGACAGGCGGCTGCGCAGGCTCTACTGCCGGCGGTATTAAGGTCTGCCGTTTTATCGTACTGCTGAAAACTGTTATGGCGGAGCTGCGTCGCACTATGCATCCGCAGATGCTGCTCAACGTTTACTACGCTAAAAGACGTCTGCCGACAGAAACGATTATCAACGTCAGCCGTTTCTTTTTCGTTTATGTTCTGGTTATCGCTGTTTTGACTATGCTGCTCTGCTTAAGCGGTGTAGATGTAGACGAGGCCGTTTTCGGCGTGGCCTCTTGTATTTCCAGTGTCGGTCCTGCCTTTGGCAGCATCGGCGCTACGGGTAACTATGCCGGTGTTACCGGTATGGGACAGCTGACGCTGGCGTTGGCTATGCTTTTGGGACGCTTGGAGCTGTTTACAGTGCTGGCATTGCTCCGTGGTGAATACTGGCGCAGCAGCAAGAGATGGTAAAGTGAATATTGTGGGATGAATAAAGTAAATCCGACGTGCTGTAGAAGCGGTGCGTCGGATATTTTCGCCTAACACCCCCTTTTCCCGGCAAACTGTAATATGCGTTACAATTTTAAGTGAATTTAAAAAATTATGAGAAATTTTTCACAAAAAGCAGGATAAATGGGCAATATCAGCGAAATACTAGTCATAACAAATGCCTGATAAAGGGGGATTTATCATGAAAGAGTACACTGGAGATAAGATTAGAAATGTGGCTATTGTGGGTCATGGTGGAGCAGGAACCACGTCCGTTACCGAAGCCCTGCTGTATCGCAGCGGAGCAATCAGCAGAATGTGCAAGGTTGAAGACGGTGCTACCACCACTGACTATGAACCCGAGGAAATCAAACGTAAGGTCTCCGTTAACGCCACTTTGGCACCTGTTGAATGGCGTGATACCAAGATTAACTTCATCGACACTCCAGGCTTTGCTGACTTCGTTGCCGAGGTCAAAGGAGCTTTTAGAGCAGTAGACAGTGCGTTGATCGTGGTTTGCGCAACCAGCGGTGTACAGGTTGGTACCGAACAATGCTGGAAGCTGGCTGAAGAAGCCGGTTTGCCGCGTATCATTTTTGTCAACAAGATGGATCGTGAGAACGCCGATTTTGATAGCATTTTGGATAACCTGCGTGGTAAGTTCGGTAAGCATGTACTGCCGTTACAGTTGCCTTTGGGCAAGGAGGAAAACTTCCAGGGTATTATAGACCTTTACAAAATGAAGGCCTATCGTGCCAACGGTAATGGCTCCGATGAAATAGAGATTCCGGATGAGTATAAAGAGGCTGCTGCTGCTGCCCACGAAAAGATGGTAGAGGCTGCGGTTGAAGCAGATGACGATTGCATGATGCGTTATTTGGAAGGAGAAGAGATTAGCGACGAGGAAATTATGAAATGTCTGATTAAGGGCATTCGTCAGGCTATCATCTATCCTATGCTTTGCGGCAGTGCCTACAAGAATATTGGTCTTGGTCGATTGATGAACGCTATCATCGACTTTACCTATCCGGCAATTTTGAACGACTATATCGTTATGGATAAAGAAACCGGTGAAGAAGAAGTACGTGACGCCAATGCTCCGATGGCAGCGTTGGTATTTAAGACAACTTCCGACCCCTTTGTTGGCCGTCTAAGTTATTTCCGTGTATTCTCAGGCTCAATTAAAGCAGATAGCGTAGTTTATAACTCCCGCCGTGAAGAAGAAGAGCGTATTGCTAACATCTTCACAATGCGTGGTAAGACTCAGATTCCTATGAAGCAGGTTCCTGCCGGTGATATCGGTGTAGTTGCCAAGCTGCAATATACCTCTACCGGTGACACCCTCTGCGACAAGAATTCTGAGGTTGAATTCCCGCCCATTAACTTCCCGCTGCCGATGTACACCAGAGCAATTTACCCGAAGAAAAAGGGTGATGAGGACAAGATCATGTCCGCTCTGAATCGTCTGATGGATGAAGACCCGACGATTATCGTTACCAAGAACCCTGTTACCAAGGAAACCTTAATCAGCGGTATGGGCGACCAGCACATTGATATAATCATGGAGCGTATGCAGCGTAAATTTGGTGTTGAGGCTATTCTTAAAGCACCGATTATCGAATATCGCGAAACTATTCGTGGCTCTGCCGAGGTAGAAGGCAAGCACAAGAAGCAGTCCGGCGGTCATGGCCAATATGGTCACGTAGTTATTAAAATGGAGCCCCTGCCGCCCGGAGGTGGATTTGAGTTTGTAGATAAGATTTTCGGTGGCGCAGTACCTCGCCAATATATCCCCGCTGTTGAAAAGGGCATGCGTGAAGCTATGGAAAAGGGTATCCTTGCAGGCTATCCGGTTGTAGATATGCGTATTACCCTGCTTGATGGTTCGTATCATACTGTCGATTCCTCTGAAATGGCATTTAAAACTGCTTCCAATATCGCCTTCAAGAAGGCCATGGAACAATGCAAGCCAGTGTTGCTTGAGCCTATTTACAGCTTAAACGTAACCTGTGCCGATTCTATGATGGGTGATGTTATCGGCGATTTGAACTCCAAACGCGGTCGCATTCTCGGTATGCAGAGCGTAGAAGATGGCTTGAGCGTAGTTAATGCTCAGGTACCCTATGCAGAGATTTCGGAATATGCCGTAGACCTCCGCGCAATTACCCAAGGCCAGGGAACCTTCGAAATGAAATTCGACCATTACGAAGATGTTCCGCCTAAGATGGCAGAAAAAATTATCGCTGAACATAAGGAAGCATAATTAAACCTGCGACAACTGAATAAAGCGTTTACGGGCCTGCCGACTGACGTGAGTCAGCCGGCAGGTTTGCTGTTGGACGAAGTTTTTGTTTCAGCTTCATTTAAGTTATGCCTGCGACAATAATACTGCAGCCGCTGCTATTGACTAAGCGGAATAAATATGCTAAAATCTACAGTTGAGTACGAAAGATGATCGCGGCTGGCTTTAAGCCAGATGAGGAAAGTCCGAGCTCCACAGGGCAGGATGCCGGATAACGTCCGGCGAGGGTGACCTCAGGGATAGTGCCACAGAAATGTGTACCGCCTGCATTTGCAGGTAAGGGTGGAACGGTGCGGTAAGAGCGCACCAGCGGTCTGGTAACAGGCCGGCTAGGTAAACCCCATCCGGAGCAAGACCAAATAGGGGAGGGATGAAGCTGCCCGCTGAGCCTTCCGGGTTGTGTCGCTTGAGCTTGCAGGTAACTGTAAGACTAGATAAATGATCATCACCGCTTCGCGGAACAGAACTCGGCTTATTGAGTACTCATACCTTGCAAAACGGCTGCCTAATGGCAGCCTTTTTTGTCTGATTTTATTTGAACAGATTTTTTGGCAGAAGAATAAGTGGTGTAATATAATGAAGAAAAAAGTTTCTTTAGTAGTGCCGGTATTTAATGAAGAAGATAACCTGCACGAATTTCACAAGCATGCTACCGCTGTTATGCAGCAGGAAGCCTATGATTACAATATTATTTTTGTTGATGACGGTTCGCGTGACAGCAGCGCACTGATTCTGGCGGAGCTGGCGGCGCAGGACGAGCATGTGGAGGCCTATCTTTTGAGCCGCAACTACGGCCACCAGATGGCTATTACCTGCGGTCTTGACCATGCCGACGGTGATGCGGTTATCACCATGGACGGTGATTTGCAACATCCGCCTGAGCTTATTCCCGAGCTTTTGCGCCTTTGGGAAGCAGGCAACGAGATTGTGCAGACCAAGCGTATGGCTACAGAGGATGCAGGCTTTTTCAAGAACCTGACATCTGCAGCCTACTATAAGATTATCAACACCTTATCTAAAGTAGAAATTACTCCCGGCGGCAGTGACTTCCGTCTGATGGACAGGATTGCGGTTGATGCCTTCAAGTTGTATCGTGAGCGTGCGCGCTTTATACGCGGCCTGGTAAATACACTCGGTTTTCATGTTGCTGTGGTGGAATTTGTGGCACCGCCACGCTTTGCGGGCCGGTCCAAATTCAATCTGTACAAGATGCTGCACTTTGCACTTGACGGTATTACGGCCTTTTCCAACCTGCCTTTGCGCTGGGCTTTTTACATAGGCATTGTTTTCGGAATGTGCAGTATTCTGCTTTTGGGTCATGTTTTTTATGTGAAATTTGTGACCAACGATGCCGTTCCGGGGTGGGCAACTACTACTGTCAGTGTTTTGTTTCTTGGAGGAATTCAGCTTGTAGGGATAGGTATCCTTGGCGAATATATTGGGCGTATCTTTGAAGAAATCAAGCATAGACCACTATATTTAGTGGCGCGCCACCTACAAAAATGTAACAAAATAAACGAAAATAAAGCTAAATAAGCGCATTAATATTATAACAAATTAGGATTTTACAGAAACGATATTTTGTGGTATAATAGGTATGTTTTAGAAAAGAAGAAAGGATGTAGGTGCCAGTGGTCAAACGCAAAGTATTAGTTTTCTGTATGACAGTTTTGTTTAGTTTAAGCTGTGCTGTAGCAGCTTTAGCTTCCTTCCAACGCGGAGACGATGGGCAGGAAGTAGTGGCAATTCAAAAGAGATTGGTAGAATTAAGTTATTCTATTAATAATATAGATGGTGATTTCGGTCCTGAAACTGAAAGAGCTGTTAAAAACTTCCAAGCTGATAAAGGATTAGAGGTTGATGGTATTGTAGGGTCAGCTACCTATAGAGCGCTGATGAACAGGGAGATGCCTCCTAACCGTAGCAATTCCGTTGTACGCAACGTACTGCGTTCTGCTTACAGTGTCATCGGTACTCCATATGTATTTGGCGGAACTACTCCTTATGGTTTTGACTGCTCCGGCTTTACCCAGTATGCATTCGCCAGAGCAGGTGTATATCTGCCGCGTATGGCTGACAGCCAGTTCTACTCCGGCCGTCAGATTTCTATGAGCCAGCTTCGTCCTGGCGATTTGATTTTCTTTACCACATATGAAGCGGGTGCTTCTCATGTTGGTATTTATGTTGGCGACGGCAACTTCATTCATGCAGGCACCAGCACCGGCGTAACTGTTTCTTCCGCATTCACCGGCTATTGGGGCGCACGTTATTACGGCGCTTGCCGTGTTCTCTAAGAGTTTCAAGCAGATAGGCTTCGGCTTATCTGCTTTTTCTTATGCAAAGTATTGGAAATTTTATTTATTTATGATATAATAAAACAGGTTATTGGTGTGGGTGATTCATTCTTAATTGACAAGATGGTTAACTCCTGACGGTCCCGCCGCTGTGAAGGCCTTGTGTCTAAGTCAGCAGTCAGCCTATGCTTTATTCTGAATCCACGGGTGATGGAGGCAGTTGGGTTTGCTAATTGCATGGAATAATTGTCATTAGTTAATTCTGTCTTTATGACTTTTGTCGGATTCGGCAGAAGTCTTTTTTTATTATTGATAATCCCTACCATATGGGAAAATTAATTGTGAAGGAGCTGCACTTTGGAAGAATATCAGTTTTCGCAAGGAAAGGTTTTGCGTTGTGGTTATACTACCGGCAGCTGTGCAACAGCCGCATCCAAGGCAGCAGCTACAATGTTGCTGACGGGCGAACGTGTTGAAACTGTGCGCATTGACACTCCCAAGGGAATTGTGCTTGACCTTGAGCCCTTGGATGTAGAGATGACTCCGGATTACGTCAGCTGCGCAATCCGCAAGGATTCCGGTGACGATCCTGATGATACTAATGGCGTGTTGGTTTATGCCAGAGCCGAAAAGACTGACGGCAGCGGTATTGAGCTGGAAGGCGGCGTAGGCGTCGGCAGGGTGACTAAGCCAGGTTTGGCGTGTGCTGTAGGCGGACCGGCGATTAATCCAACTCCGCGCAGAATGATCACGCAGGAGGTTGGCAAGGCTATGGATGCTGCTGGTTATAACGGTGGCATGAAGCTGACGATTTCTATTCCCGCAGGTGTAGAAATTGCCAAGAAAACCTTCAACCCCCGCCTTGGTATTATCGGCGGTCTGTCGGTTTTAGGAACTAGTGGCATTGTTGAGCCGATGAGTGAAAAGGCGCTGATTGAAACGATGTATGTGGAAATCAGAGCACAGAAGGCTCGCGGCAATAAAAATCTGTTGGTGTTCTTTGGCAACTACGGTGAGGATTTTACCCGCGATGAAATGAAGCTTGACCTTGACGGTCATGTTACCTGCAGTAACTTTGTGGGTGAGCTTTTGGATTATGCTGTTTACTGCGGCTTTGAAACCTTGCTGCTTATCGGCCATTCCGGTAAGCTGGTGAAGGTGGCGCAGGGCGTAATGAATACACATTCCAAGTACGCGGACTGCCGCACGGAGCTGTTTGCTCTGGAGGCGATGTTCCACGGAGCTTCGGTGGAGGTAGGACGTGAAATTTACGGTTGCCTTACTACCGATGAGGTGACCAAGGTTCTGAAACGGGAGCAAATCTTTGAGCCTGTGATGGACAAGGTTACGGAAAAAATTGATTTTTACATGCAGCATAGAGTGCATGGCAAAATAAAAACGGCTGCTTTGATGTTTTCCAATGTTTATGGCATTTTGGGCAAGACCAAGTACGCAGACGAATTAATCCAGCTACATAAGCAAAAAGGAGTATGAGAGAATGAGAGGCAAACTTTATAGTGTTGGTATCGGTCCCGGAGACCCTGAATTAATGACCCTGAAGGCTGTACGCCTGTTGAAGGAATGTGACGTTGTTGCATTGCCTAAGGGAGATACCGACGTAATGACGGCTAAGGAAATCGTTAATCACGTAGTAGATCTTGATGCAAAACCCCAGCTTATTATTTATATGCCTATGACTAAGGACATGGCAGCAATGGACAAGGCACACCGCGAGGGTGCCGATGCTATTGAAAAGCTGCTTGATGAAGGCAAAAACGTTGTGTTCATCACTCTTGGCTGTCCTACCGTATATGCAACCTGCATTTACGTTCATAAGCTGGTGCTGAAGGATGGCTATGATGCAGAGCTGGTTGCAGGCGTAACCTCTATCTGCGCTGTTGCAGCTAAGCTGAATACTTCCCTGTGCGAAAGAGCGGAACCGCTGATTGTTCTGCCCGGCAGCTATAAACAGTCCGCAGCATTCCTGGACGGCCCCGGCAACAAGGTGCTGATGAAATCCGCAAGCGAAATCGGCCGTGTAGTTGACGAGCTGCGCGAGCGTAAGCTCATTAAAAATTCCGGTATGGTTGAAAGATGCGGCCTGCCGGGCGAAAAAATCTATCGTAACCTTGAAGAAGTAGATCCTAAGAGCAGCTATTTCTCTGTAATATTGGTTAAAGAAAAGGAGTTTGATGAATAATGATCTATTTTATTGGTGCTGGTCCTGGTGCAGCTGATTTAATTACTGTAAAAGGTAAAGAGCTTTTGGAAAAGGCTGACCTGGTTATTTACGCAGGCTCCCTTGTTAACCCGGAACTGCTGAAATACTGCAAACCGGAATGTACTATTATGAACAGTGCAACCATGACCTTGGAAGAGGTTATCGCTGCTATGGTTCCCGCAGCTCAGGCCGGCCAACTGGTTGTACGTCTGCACACCGGCGACCCCAGCGTTTACGGTGCACATCGCGAGCAGATTGACCTGCTGCGCAGCTACAACCTTGACTACGAGGTTGTTCCGGGCGTAAGCTCCTTCTGTGCTGCTGCTGCTTGCCTGAAGGCTGAATACACTCTGCCGAATGTAAGCCAATCTGTTATTATCACCCGTATGGAAGGCCGTACTCCGGTTCCGAGCCATCAGAAGATTGCCGACTATGCTGCCCACAAGGCAACCATGGTTATCTTCCTGAGCAGCGGTATGCTGGAAAAACTGCAAACCGAGCTCGTAAGAGGCGGTTACAGAAACGATACTCCGGCTGCTATTGTTTACAAAGCATCCTGGCCGGATGAAAAGGTTATCCGCTGCACCGTTGGTACCCTGGCAGAAAACGCTGCTAAATACGGCATCAACAAAACTGCGCTGATTACCGTCGGCGGCTTCCTGGGCAACGCTTACGACCGCAGCGAGCTGTACAACCCGACCTTCGCTCACGGCTTCCGTGAAGCAGACCCGACTAAACTGGACGTTAAGCCCGAGGTTAAATAAGCTATGCGCGCGGCTATATTTTCCTTTTCGGCGCGTGGCGCGGAGCTGAGCAAAAAGGTTGCCGAATATCTGCACAGCATCGGTTATGAAACGGAACTGCAGACTGTAGCGAAGTATGCGGAGCAGACGGGTATTTCCCCGATGCTGCCGGACCATAACGGTGCCTGCGCAGCTGTTTTCAACAAATGTCAGGCGTTGGTATACGTCGGCGCTGTGGGTATTGCGGTGCGTACTATTGCGCCCTTTATCAAAAGCAAGCTGACGGACCCTGCGGTTATTTCGGTAGATGAGCGCGGCAGCTTTGTTATCCCGCTGCTGGCAGGTCACATCGGCGGAGCCAATGAGCTTTCGCGTTGTCTGGCGGCAGCGCTAGGCGCAACTGCCTGCGTGACCACAGCGACGGATGTCAACGGCCTTTTCGCTGTTGACGAATGGGCGGCCCGCAACCGCATGGTGCTGTGCTCTTTGGCAGCAGCCAAGGATTTTGCCGCAGCACTGGTGGGTGATGAAAGAGTAGGCTTGTATTATGATAAGGAATTTCAGCTTACAGGTTCGTTGCCCAAGCTGGTAGCAGAGGACAGCAGCTTGCCTGTCGGTATGGCTGTTACACTGCAAAAGCATTTGCAGCCGTTTGCTACTACGGTGCGCCTGCTTCCCAAGATTGTGCATCTGGGAATCGGCTGCCGCCGCAATACGCCTCTGGAAAATATTGAAGCTCTGGTACTGCCGGAGCTGGAAAAGCTACAGCTGGACAAGCGTTCCGTTGTGGCAATTGCAAGCGTAGATTTGAAAAAAGACGAGCAGGGTTTATTGGCCTTTGCCAAAAAATATAACTTTGCTGCTAATTTCTATTCAGCTGATGAATTAAATAGCGTAGCAGGCGATTTTACGCCTTCGTCCTTTGTGCAGAGCGTAGTTGGTGTAAGCAACGTATGCGAGCGCAGTGCTGTAAAAGACAGTAAGGGCGGCAGGCTGCTGCTGCGCAAGACAAGTCTGAATGGTGTAACTCTGGCTGTTGCAGCCGAAAACCTGGTTTTGGATTTTACCAGAACCGGATTGAAGACTGATTAAGGAGACGAGATAATGGGTAAATTATTTGTTGTGGGCCTTGGCCCCGGCGGCGTAGAGCAAATGACCAAAAGAGCTTACGACGCACTGAAGTCCTGCGATGTTATTGCAGGCTACAATGTATATGTTAACCTGATTAAGGAAGATTTCAAGGAGAAGAAATTCCTCTCCAACGGTATGCGTAAAGAGGTTGACCGCTGCAAGCTGGCTCTGGACGAAGCTCTGAAGGGCAAAACCGTTGCTATGATTTCCAGCGGTGACGCAGGCGTTTATGGTATGGCAGGCATTATGTGCCAGGTTGCCAAGGATCATCCCGAAATTGAGATTGAGGTTGTTCCCGGCATTACCGCAGCATGCTCCGGCGCTGCTGTATTGGGTGCACCGCTGATCAGCGACTTCTGCCTGATTTCCCTCAGCGATTTGCTGACTCCGTGGGAAAAAATCGAGAAGCGTCTTGACTGCGCTTCCAAAGGTGATTTCTGCATCTGCCTGTATAACCCTTCCAGCCACAAGCGTCATGATTACCTGCAAAAGGCTTGCGATATTATGCTGAAAAATCAGCCTGGTACTATTCCTGCAGGCATTGTACGCAACATCGGCCGCGATGGTCAGGACTTTGAACTGACTACTCTGGCAGAGCTGCGCGATAAACAGGTAGACATGTTCTCTACTGTTATTATCGGCAACACCCAGACCGAAGTAATCAATGGCCGTATGGTAACCCCGCGTGGTTACAAGCTGGCATGAAACCGGTAATCTGGCTTATTGGCGGTACCAGTGAGGGACGCCGCCTGATTAAGGAGCTGGCTAAGCTGCCGGTGGAGCTGTATGTTTCTGTTGCTACGGATTACGGCGCGTCCTTGATTGAGCCGCAGCCCGGAATGACCGTCATGGCAGAGCGTATGGACCTTGCAGCTATGCGTGCCTTTATTCAGGAGCATCGTCCTGCCTGCGTTATCGACGCTACGCATCCTTATGCTACCGTTGTTACGGCAACGGTTCAGGAGGCCTGCAGCACCGAGCAGGTTGAATATCTGCGTTTGGTGCGTCCGTCGGGCGAGGGCGGCGATTATATTACCGTTCACGATTTTGCGGAAGCAGTTGAGCTTCTGAATCATCTGGAGGGCGGCATCTTCCTGACTACCGGAAGCAAGAATCTGCCGGACTTCACCGCTGTGCATGATTACGCCGAGCGTATCGTTCTGCGTATCCTGCCGCTGGAAAGCAGTCTGCAGATTGCCTTGAAGCTTGGTTATAAGCCTGCGCATATTATCTGCATGCAGGGGCCGTTCAGCAAAGAGCTGAATGTCGCTATGCTGAGAAAGTATGGCAGCAAGTTTATGGTGACCAAGGATTCCGGTGCTGTCGGCGGCTTTGATGAAAAGGTGGAGGCAGCGGCAGCTGCCGGCGCCAAGCTGATAGTCATTGGTCGTGCACAGGAAGAAACCGGTGCCGGCTATAGTGAGATTGTTGATTACCTCAAGCAGCATTTTGCTGCCGGTAATTGATATAAATAAAAAGGAGGCTTGCTTCCTATGTCGCAAAAATTGCGCGTAAACATCGTCGGTATCGGCCCTGGTAACCCCGATTTGCTGACCGGCGAAGCACGTCAGGCTATTGCCTCAAGTAATATCCTGATTGGCGACAAACGCATGCTGGCTGCTTTTGCAGACAGCAGTAAAACTGTATATGATACAATAAAAACTTCTGCTATTGCTGAAATAGCAGCGCAGGCACAGCCTGAAAAGGATGTGCTGGCGGTGCTGGTTTCCGGCGATGTAGGCTTTTTCAGCCTCGCCAAAACCATCAGCGGTAAGCTGCCTGATTGTGAATGTGTTCGCTACTGTGGCATCAGCAGCCTGGTATATTTTTCCTCCAAGCTGCAGCTGTCCTGGGATGACGCCAAAATCGTCAGCATGCATGGACGCACACAAAATCTGGTAGCGGCAGTTGCCCGTAACAAAAAAGTATTTTCCTTGACCGGTGGAGATAATTCTCCGCAAAAGCTGTGCGCGCAGCTGTGCGAGCATGGTCTTGGCCAGGTTCAGGTTTATGTAGGTGAAAATCTTTCGTATCCCGAAGAAAAAATCACCAGCGGTACGGCGGAAGAAATTAGTGCCTTGGATTTCCCGTCCTTGTCCGTAATGATGATTTTGAACGAGGAGGCGCAAAGCTTTACTTCTACCGTACACGGCCTTGCCGATGACCTGTTCCAGCGCAGCAAGGTGCCCATGACCAAACAGGAGGTACGCAGCGTATCGATGTCCAAGCTGCAGCCGAAGGCTACGGATTTGATTTATGACATCGGCGCCGGTACAGGCTCTTGCTCCATTGAGCTGGCTCTGCTTGCCAGCCAAGGTAAGGTTTGGGCCTTTGAGCGCAACCCTGTTGCCGTTGAGCTCCTCGGAAAGAACAAGGCCTTGTTTGGCGTTGACAATCTGGAGGTTATTGCCGGTGAGGCTTTGGAAAACATCAAAGCCATGCCTGCTCCCGATTGTGTTTTCGTAGGCGGCAGCGGCGGCGATTTGTGTGAAATGCTGGACGTAATTTATGCTAAGAACAGTGACTGCCGTGTTGTAATCAATGCCATTACGGTAGAAACTCTGGCAGAGGTTGCTGCTTATTACAAGGAGCATCCTGCTTACAGTCTGGAAATCGTCAATGTGTTTGTAGCGCGCAGCAAGCATCTGGGCAGCTACAACCTGATGATGGCACAAAACCCTGTATATGTAATGACTGCATTGAAGAAGGAAGATTAACATGGCTGAAGTAAAAGTTCCACGTTTTATGATCAGTGCTCCCGGTAGCGGCAGCGGCAAGACAACTATCGTCTGCGGCCTGCTGAAGGCGCTGATGGAAAAAGGGCTGTCTGTGGCAGCCTTCAAATCAGGACCTGATTATATTGACCCGATGTTTCATTCTCGTGTTATCGGAGCAAAATCCCGCAATCTGGATTTGTTCATGCTGGGGCAGGCTACAACGCGTTATCTGGTAGCAAAAAATGCACGCCAGGCAGATGTAGCTGTCTTTGAAGGAGCGATGGGCTTTTACGACGGCATGGGTAAAACCACGGAAGCCAGTGCTTACGAGTTGGCCTGCACCTGCGATGTTCCGGTAGTATTGGTAGTCAACGGCAAGGGAGCCGCCTTATCCATTGCTGCGACCATCAAGGGCTTCAAGGAATTCCGCAGTGACAGCCACATCGTCGGCGCTATTTTAAACAATGTTAATCCGATGAGCTATCTTTTCTATAAGGATGTAATTGAACGCGAAACCGGTGTGAAGCTGTTAGGCTACTTCCCGGTAATGCAGGACTGTAACTTTGAAAGCCGTCATTTAGGCCTGGTTACAGCCGAAGAAATAGGGGATTTGCAGCAGATAGTTGCCAAGCTGGCAGCTCAGGCAGCCAAATCAGTTGATTTGGACGGCCTGCTGCAGATAGCGGCACAGGCCGCACCGCTTGCGTATGATGAGGTAAGCCTTGAACCCGTTGGACGTATGCGTGTGGCAGTCGCTATGGACAAAGCCTTCTGTTTCTACTATCAGGACGCACTTGACCTCTTAGCTGAGCTGGGTGCGGAGCTCGTACCCTTCAGCCCGATAGCTGATGCGCATCTCCCGGAGAACATCAGCGGCCTTGTATTGGGCGGAGGCTATCCTGAGCTTTACGCACAGCAATTAGCGGACAACAAAACGCTGCTGCAGGAGCTTAAAGCCGCTATCGACGGCGGTATGCCTTGTTTTGCGGAATGCGGTGGCTTCATGTATCTGCTGGAGCATTATCGTGACGGCGATAAGCTGTACAGCTGGGTTGGTGCATTGAAGGGCGAATCGGCCATGACCAAAAAGCTGACGCGCTTCGGTTATGTGCACCTGACGGCGCAGCAGGATAATCTGCTGTGTCCTGCCGGCGGAACAATCAACGGACACGAGTTCCATTACTCCGACAGCACCAACAACGGTGCAAGCTTTATAGCTGCCAAGGCTTCTGGCCGCGGCAGCTGGGAATGCGCGAATACTACGCCGACTCTTTATGCCGGTTATCCGCACATCCATCTGTGGGGCAATCCTGAATTTGCCCGCAGCTTTATCAAACAATGTGCAGCGTATGCTGCTAAATAGCAGTCGACAGACTGCTGAAAAGGGGAGTTTGCTTAGATGATGACCTTAGGCGCAATTGTAGCAGGTTTTATTTTAGATTTGATTTTCGGTGACCCGCATTGGCTGCCGCATCCAATCTGCTTAATTGGCAATTTAATAGGATTTCTGGATAAAAAACTGCGGCGTATGCTTGCTCCCGGCGAGACAGCATTACTGCTCGGCGGTGCCTTGATGGTAATAATCGTTCTGGTTCTTACCTTTGCCGTGCCGTTTGCTGTGCTGACGTTGGCGGAACAGGTTAACCCCTGGCTGCGTTTTGCTCTGGAAACTGTTATGTGCTACCAGATTTTTGCTACAAAATGTCTGCGTGACGAAAGCATGAAGGTATACACAGCCCTGAAGGATAACGATCTTGTGGATGCAAGACTGAAGCTCTCATGGATCGTTGGGCGTGATACAAAAGAACTTGATGCTGCAGAGGTGACTAAGGGTGCAGTAGAAACCGTTGCGGAAAATACTGCCGACGGCATCATCGCTCCGATGTTCTATATGTTTATCGGCGGCGCTCCTCTGGCCTTTTTGTATAAAGGCATCAATACTATGGATTCCATGGTTGGTTATAAAAATGACACGTATCTTTATTTTGGACGCTGTGCTGCCAAGCTAGATGATTTGGCCAATCTGATTCCCGCGCGTATTACCGGTCTGGTAATGATTGTGGCATCTTATTTCCTTAATCTTGATGCCAAGAGAGCGTGGAAAACATTCTGGCGCGACCGCTATCATCATCTCAGTCCTAATTCCGCAATGACGGAATCAGTTACGGCCGGTGCCTTGAACATCCAGCTCGGCGGCGATCATTTTTATTTCGGTAAGCTCGTCCACAAGGAAACCATCGGCGATGACATTCGTCCAGTGTGCCCCGAGGATATAGTTACCACCAACAATTTACTGTATATGACGGCTGTTCTCAGCCTGTTGCTGTTTTCCCTGATTTATCTGGTTAACAGTCTTATTTTGAAATGAAGCAGGTAGAAGATGATGTATAAATACGAACACGGCGGAGATATCTATACGGAAAAGCTGACCAAGGATGGTCGCCCCTTCGTAGATTATTCTGCCAATATCAATCCTCTTGGCCTGCCGCTTGGTATAAAGCAGGCCGTTCAACAGGCTTTAAAGCTTTGTATCAACTATCCTGATCCCTTCTGCCGCGAGCTGGCAGAGGTGACAGCAAGCTATCTGCAGCTGCCGCAGGAGTACATTTTCTTCGGTAACGGTGCGGCCGATGTGCTGTTCCGTCTGGCGCTGGCCTTGAAGCCCGGACGTGCGCTATTATTGGCACCTACCTTTGCCGATTATGAAAAGGCTCTGCGTACGGTAGACTGCAAAATAAACTATTATAATCTGCAGGAGGCGCGTGATTTTGCTGTTGACAATGATATTGTCGATGCGATTACGCCTGAAACAGATTTAGTTGTTATCTGTAATCCCAATAATCCTACCGGCCAGCTTACGAGCCGTGAGCTGCTGGTGCAGATTCTCGACAAATGCCGTCTGGGAGGAGCCCATCTTTTGATAGATGAATGCTTTATGGATTTTGTCAGTGAGGAAAAGGCCTTCAGCTTGCGTGATTTACTGGCATCTTATCCTGAACTGGTTATCCTTAAGGCCTTCACCAAAACCTTTGCAATGCCGGGCATCCGCTTAGGCTATTGCCTCAGCGGCAGTAGTGAGCTGCACACAGCGCTGCATCAGAGCGGTCAGGACTGGAACGTTTCCATTCTGGCGCAGGAGGCAGGCAAGGCTGCTTTAAAGGAGCACGAATATCTGGCTAAATCCTTTAAGCTGATTGAGCAGGAGCGCAGCTATCTGCGTAACCAACTTGCGGCTTTGGGTGCCAAGGTATACGGCTCGGAGGCCAATTATATTTTCTTTTATCTGCCGCAGCCGGAAAATCTTCCGGAGCTGCTGCATGAGCGTGGCTATATGATACGTTCATGCGCCAACTACCACAATCTGCAGGCAGGCTATTACCGTATCGCGGTCAAAACGAGAGTGCAGAACCGCGGTCTAATTAAAGCACTTAAGGAAGCAATAAAAACATGCGCTCTTTATTAGTATTAATTGATGGCTTAGGCGATTCCCCGATTCCTGCATGGCAGGGACAGACTCCCTTTGAGCACGCAGTGCATCCTGCGATGGATGCGCTGGCTGCTTCCGGGACACTTGGGAGCCTCAGCATATGTGAAAATGACATTATTCCCGAAAGCTGCAGCTGTATTCTGCGGCTTCTGGGTGTAGATAAAAAGGATATACCGCACAACCGTGCTTATCTGGAGCTGTTGGCGCACAACCGAGATATTTCCGAATATGAAATGGTGCTGCGCTGCAATCTGGCTGCTGTTGATGCATCCGGCCGTCTTGCTGCCTTTAACGGGCAGGGACTTACGCCGCTGGAGATGCAGCAGGCTGCCAAGCAGTGTGACGGTATCCTTAAAGATATAGAGTTTATTCATTTATCCGAATACCGTAATCTTTTAGTGATGAACAGGGAAGCAAGCGTGCTGGACTGCACAGTACAGCCGCCGCACGAAAGTGTAGGCGAGGATGTAAACGGACTGCTGCAGGAGCTACGCAGCCAATCTCTGTCCATTAACTATTTTTTGCAGGAGTCGGCAAAACGGCTGCAGCCCTTTGCCCGCGACGGCCTGCAGTACATCCTATATCCCTGGGGTCCTTCAGCCCGTCAGGGACTGCCTTCCTTCAGTGGTCTGTACGGACTGCGCGGCGGGGCGGTGTGCAAGGCGGAGATTGTCATCGGCATCGCCAAAGCCTTGGGCATGGATGTAATAACACCGCCGAATGCAACCGGCGATGTGGACACTGATATTATGGCGAAGGCCGAGGCAACGCTTGCTATGCTGCAGCAGGATGATTTCGTTATTGCGCATTTTAACGGCAGTGACGAGGCTGCGCATCGTTATGATTATCAGGGTAAGGCTGATTTTATCAGCAGAATAGACACCCAGTTTTTACAGACCATAGCAGCAAAGTATCATGAACCACTGAAGCTCGTCATCTGCGGCGACCACGTTACTAGCTCGGTAACAGGCAAGCACGGTGACGGCTGCACGCCTGTGATTGCAGGCTATCTTAATACCACAGGTCACAGTATCCGGCTGCAAAGCTATCGTGACATACTGGACTTTTTGATGAAAGAGAGTGATTAAAGTGGCAAAAGCACTTATGATAGTAGGTACCATGTCAAATGCAGGCAAGAGCCTGGTAACAGCAGGTTTATGCCGTGTATTCAATCAGGACGGCTACAAGGTAGCACCGTTCAAATCCCAGAACATGGCGCTGAATTCCTTTATCACCGCCGAGGGTGCGGAAATGGGACGTGCGCAGGTTGTGCAGGCTGAAGCAGCCAATATCGAGCCCAGCGTACTGATGAATCCTATTCTGCTGAAGCCTACCAGCGACAGCGGTTCCCAGGTTATTGTCAACGGTGAGGCAATCGGTACCATGAAGGCCGGCGAATATTATGCAATGAAGCATACCTTGCGCCCGGAGGTACAGAAGGCGTTTGATACGCTGGCTTCCAAATTCGATATCGTCTGCATCGAGGGTGCTGGCAGCCCGGCGGAAATCAACATCAAAAAGGACGATTTTGTCAACATGGGCATGGCTAAAATGGCCAAGGCTCCTGTGCTGCTGGTAGCAGATATTGACCGTGGCGGCGTTTTTGCTTCCATCTACGGCACACTGATGCTGTTGGAGGATGACGAAAGAGAAATGGTTAAGGGTGTTATCATCAACAAGTTCCGTGGTGACGTAGAAATCCTGCGCCCCGGCCTGAAGATGATCGAAGAAAAAACAGGCGTACCTATCGTAGGCGTGCTGCCGATGCTGAAGGTTGATATCGAGGACGAGGACAGCCTCTCCGAGCGTATCAGCAGCCGCAGCGAGGTTAAGCTGATTGATATTGCGGTTGTACGTATTCCGCGTATGTCCAACTATACAGACTTCAACGTATTCGAGCTGATTCCCGGCGTATCCCTGCGCTATGTAACAAGTGTACGCGAGCTGGGCCAGCCGGATATGATTATTATCCCCGGTACCAAAAATACCACCGGCGACCTGAAATGGCTGCGCCAGAGCGGTATGGAGGCTGCTATTTTGAAGCATGCTAACAGCGGTACCGTAGTGTTCGGTGTCTGCGGCGGTTATCAGATGCTTGGCAAGCAGATTTCCGACCCGTACGGTGAGGAGGACGGCACAGGCAAGGCTAACGTTACTCCTGGCATGGGCCTGTTGGACATTGAAACAACCTTTATTGAAAAGAAACGTACCATCCAGATGGCCGGCAAATTCGGTCAGGTGCAGGGCATCTTCTCCGCATTGAGCGGTTTGCCTCTCTATGGCTATGAGATTCACTCCGGCGTAACCGAATTCCCTGAGGAGAAGGCACTGACCTCTATCAGCCCGATTCACGAGGATGGTGAGATTATGGCTGAAGGCTCTCAGAACACCGAGGGCAAGCTCAATGTTTACGGTACCTATGTACACGGCGTCTTTGACGGCGATGGCATTGCCGTGAAGATTGTCGAAGCGCTGCTGGCCAAGAAGGGTAAAAAGATGGAGGATATCCAGACCATCAACTTTGCGGAATACAAACGTCAGCAATACGATATTCTTGCCGACAGCATCCGCGAAAACCTGGATATGAAGAAAATTTATGAGATTTTGGAAGCAGGTGTCTAAATGAAAGACGGTGGACTGATTCATATTTACTGTGGCGATGGCAAGGGAAAAACTACCGCTGCTATGGGCTTGTCAATCCGCTGCGCAGGCCATGGCAACCATGTGCTGATAGTGCAGTTCCTCAAAAGCAGACCGACAGGCGAGCTTGCGAGCCTGGCACTGTTGCCGAATATTGAGGTAATGCGCGGCAAAGAAACCAAGAAATTCACCTTCCAGATGAACGATGAGGAAAAGGCAGAGGTTAAGCGCGAGCATATGGTGCTTTTCGACAAAGTTAAGCAAAAATGCGCCAACGAGCATATCGACCTGCTGATTTTCGACGAAATCATCGGTGCCTGCAATACCGGCGTTTTTGACCAGGCTGCTTTAGTAGAGTTTCTGAAGAATAAGCCGCAGGAGCTGGAGGTTGTTATGACAGGCCGTAATCCGGCGCCTGAGCTGGTGGAGCTGGCTGATTATGTATCTGAAGTCTGCATGCGCAAGCATCCCTTCAAAAGAGGTATTCCTGCGCGTGTAGGCATTGAAAAATAAGGCTTCGGCCTTGTAGCATATGTAAAGAAAGGTAGTGTAAAATAATGCATTTACAAAATGTTTTACCCGCTGACATTGAAAAACGTAGTATGGAAATTATTGGCGAGGAATTAGGCCAAATTCATATTGATGAGGAGAAAATTGATATCGTTAAGCGTGTTATCCATACCTCCGCTGATTTTGATTATGCCCGCAATATGCTGTTCTCCGACGGCGTAGTAGAGAAGGCGCTGGCTGCACTGCAAAAGGGTGCTACCATCGTTACCGATACCAACATGGCCTGCACCGGCATCAACAAAATGGGCCTGGGCAAGCTGGGCGCAAAGGCTGTCTGCTTCATGGCAGATCCCGATGTTGCAGCACGCGCTAAGGAAGCAGGCTCCACCAGAGCCGCTGCCTGCATGGAAAAGGCCTGCACCATCGAAGGCCCGGTAATTATTGCTGTAGGCAACGCACCGACTGCGCTGGTTCGTCTGGACGAGCTGGTTAAGGAAGGCAAGATTAAACCGGAGCTGGTTATCGGCGTTCCTGTAGGCTTTGTAAATGTTGTGGAATCCAAGGAAATCATTATGAAGACCGGTATTCCTTATATCGTTGCCCGCGGCCGCAAGGGTGGCAGCAACGTTGCCGCAGCAATTTGCAATGCGCTTATCTATAAGCTGACACGTAAATAATTGTAAGTAATTAAGAATGATTATAGCTGAAATCGTAGCTAAAGATACAATTTCAGAGCCAAATTTTGACAAAATAGTAAAATCATTTTCAATTACTTGACAAATCAGTTTATATGTTATAGGATAAATTCTGTAACGTATGACTGCTGATTCATTGATGAAACAGTGCTTTTTTAGCACTGTTTTTTTCAAGCGTTACAAAGCTGTTAGAAAATTAGAAAAAATAGCAATATTAGCTTGATTCTTACGGTTTTGTGTGATAAAATAAAATGAAGGTATTTTTAGATTATGGACACTACAGTTAATAACTATCCGGAAAGGTTTTTAACTTATCTGGAGGTTGAAAAAAATTGTTCTCAGCATACGATTGAAAGCTATCAAAAGGATTTGGCTGCCTTTGCGGAGTTTATGCTGCGCAGAAACAAGCAGAATTTTTTCTGGCAGCAGACAGGTCCTTTGGATGTGCGTGGCTATCTCGCAGAGCTTAATGAAAAGCAGTATGCGCGTAGGACGATTGCCCGCAGGATATCTGCACTGCGTTCCTTTTTTAAATACCTTGTGCGTGAAGCGGTTATTGAGTATAGTCCGCTGACAAAGGTGCGCACGCCAAAGTTGGAAAAAAAGCTGCCGGCTTTTTTAGACGAAATTGAAATCAACGAGCTGTTGGCGATGCCCGATAAAAGTAAGGTATTGGGTGTTCGTGATCAGGCGGTGCTGGAGATGCTTTATGCTACCGGCTGCCGTGTATCCGAGCTGGTAGGGCTTACTCTGGAAAGAGTAGACCTGAGCAACCGCTTCGTGCTTCTGCTCGGCAAGGGTAATAAGGAAAGGGTTGTGCCGGTAGGCCACACCTGCTGTGCTGCGTTAAGCACATATTACCATGTACGACAGCAGCTGATGCTTCAATATCAGCAGGAGCATGACTTCATTTTCGTCAATAACCGTGGTGGTAGGCTCACGGACCGCAGTGTAAGGCGTATTTTAGAGAAATATATAAATATGCTGGCTATCCATAAAAATGTCAGCCCGCATACTATACGCCATTCCTTCGCAACGCATCTTTTAGAGCATGGTGCCGATTTGCGTTCGGTACAGGAGCTTTTAGGACATGCGAATTTGTCAACAACGCAGATTTACACGCACGTTTCAAATGAACATGTGACGAATGTTTACAAGAAGAATCATCCAAGAGCATAATTTTTTTTAGGAGGGCAAATCATGAAATTGTTGGAAAAGACCAGAAAGATTAACAAGCTTTTACAAAAAGGAGATAAGGTTGAGTTTAACGCTATTGCAAAGTTGTTGCGTGACGTTATTGAAGCAAACACCTATATTGTCGGCCGTAAAGGCGGCGTAAAGGGTTATGCGCTGATTCACGAGTTTGAATGCGATATTATGCGTGAGCAGGTTCTTGACGATATGCGTTTCCCTGAGGATTATCTGGGCTTTATTATGAGCGTTAAGGAAACGCTGGCCAACATTCCTCATCAGAATCAGAACTGCTCCTTTGTTGCTGATACAAAATGCATTTTTAACGGTAAGATGACTACTGTTGTACCTATTTACGGCAATGGCGAACGCCTTGGTACCCTGATTGTTGCTAAATATGATGCGGAATTCGATGATGATGATTTGCTGCTGGCTGAATATGCTGCTACTGTTTTGGGTGTAGAAATTCTGCATGACCGTGAAGCAGTTGTTTCCGAAGAAATCCGCAAGAAGGCTACTGTACAGGTTGCTTTCTCCACCTTGTCCTATTCCGAGCTGGAAGCTATTGTAAACATTATGGGCGAGCTGAATGGCAACGAAGGCCTGCTGGTTGCTTCGAAGATTGCTGACCGCGTAGGCATTACCCGTTCTGTTATCGTAAACGCATTGCGTAAATTTGAAAGTGCCGGACTGATTGAAACCAAATCCCTGGGCATGAAGGGCACCTATATCCGCGTACTGAATCCGATGCTGTTTGAAGAACTGAAGAAGAGATCCTAAGTTTTTTGATAAATTGTATATATAATGAAGCCAGTCTGTTGTAACTGTAGTTACGGCAGACTGGCTTTTCTTATAGAAGTTAAAGCTCCCCGATATGGTCGTATCGGGGAGCTGTTTTTTAGTGTGCAAGCTTTTGGCCAACAACAAAGGCCAGTGAGTTATTAACGAACTGGTTCAGACTGATGCCCTCACGTTCTGATTCTTCGGCCAGCAGGCGGTGCAGCGTTTTGGGTACACGTACTACGAACCTGCCGCTAAAACGGGGCTTCATATTTGGCTCGTTGATGGGCATACCGCGGTCGAGCATATCTTCAAGCCAGAGACCTTTTACCTCCAAGATATTTTTGTATGCTTCCTCAAAGGTTTCGCCATCACTCCAACAACCTGGGAGCAGGGGGATGCAGGCAAAATAACCGCCGCCTTCATCTTCGGGAATAACGCTGATTTCAACAGGATAGTTTAAGGACATGTAATAGTTAAAGTCTTTTTTCATCTGTTTCACCTTAACCTTTCACTAAATCGTTCAATAAATCTGCAATCTGACGTGCATAGATTTTTTTGATGGAGCCTTTGTACAGGGATGTACATTGTACTGTATCCCTTGCAAACAATTTTAAAATGACTGCCACCACCACGCGAAAGAATGACTTCAGCTCCTAACTTTTCTAAAAGAGCTTTGGTCTGGTCCCAAGGCAAATCCTTGCCGTTGGCTAGAGCGCGGAGTTTTTTCTAGATGGATGTCATAATATACCTTCTTTCTTTATGATACTATATATAGTATAAAATATCAACAAAAAATGGCTGTTACGTACTTCATTACGAAATTCGTAACAGCCATTGAACACGTTCAGTGTTTAATGCTTATAGCATATTTTATTATTTTGTACCACCGAAGAGATACTTTCTTGATTCCAGGAACAGTGCAATTGCCAGGATGAAGAGTACAGAACCCAATGCAGCGGTAATGATATGAGTTGCCATGTTAGCGAAGATGATTTGTGCCAGTGCAACCAAAGTTACACAGAACATAAATGCCATCGGGATGAGAACCATCAGGTTGTCACGGCCAACGCTCTTCAGCCATACACCGACAGCCAACAGGGAGAGGGCAGCCAACAGCTGGTTAGCAGCACCGAAGATCGGCCAGATGGTGAGGTAGGAACCAAGGGACATATAACCGGACAGTACAACGGTAATCAGAGTAGCAACAAACGGGTTGGTGAGAACATTGCCTTGAGCTTCGCCGGTTTTCGGATCAACCTTAGTGAACAGCTCCTGGAAAATGAAGCGGCCCAGACGGGTTGCGGTATCCAGAGTAGTCATAGCGAAAGCGGAGATGGTCAGAGCAACGAAGCCTTTAGCTACGCCGAAGGAGAAGCCGAGCTTGGTCATGAAGGTACCAACGCCATCAGCGAATACGTTTACAGGACCACCGTTTTTCAGCAGCTCGGTCAGCTTGTCGCCGCCAACATAGCCTACAGCAACAACTGCAACTACAGCCAGCACGCCTTCAAGCAGCATGGAGCCGTAGCCGATGAGCTTAGCATTGCCTTCGCTATCGAGCTGTTTGGAGGTAGTACCGGAGGATACCAGGGAGTGGAAGCCACTGATAGCACCGCAGGCAACGGTTACGAACAGCATCGGGAACATCGGGTTGGTGCCTTTGCCGGAAGGATCAAAGGTGGTGAATGCCGGCAGCTGCATGGAAGGCTGATAAATTGCGATACCAACCAGAGCGAATGCGATGCAGGCATACAGCAGGAAGGAGTTCAGATAGTCACGCGGTTGCAGCAGAATCCAGACAGGAGCGATGGAAGCAACGAAGATATAAACCATCAGGATGCAAACCCATACGTTTTTGCTCAGGTGCAGCGGATACATGTTGCCGATAGCGATTGCAACAACCAGCATGATAACACCGATAACGGTGCCTACGCCGAGGCTCAGACCGCAGCGATATACAGAGAAGCCGAAGATAACAGCCAGCACGATGAACAGCAGAGAAGCTGTTGCAGCCTGCGGGCTTGCTACGAAGGTAGCGGCTACGATGTTAGCGAAAGCAGCGATAACAACCAGCAGAGTTACATATGCGAAAATGGAGAAGAGGAACTTGCCGCTCTTGCCCAGAGTTGCATCGATAATCTGGCCGATGGTTTTGCCGTCAAAACGGATGGAGGAGTACAGAGCACCAAAGTCGTGCACGCCGCCGAAGAAGATACTGCCGATTAAAATCCACAGCATTACAGGAACCCAACCGAATACAGCAGCGGTGATAGGACCAACGATAGGACCGGCACCGGCGATGGAGGAGAAGTGATGGCCCATCAATACAGCGGGCCTGGTCGGCATATAGTCGACATTATCGCACAATCTCTCAGCCGGGGTCTTACGGGTAGGGTCAACACCCCACTTTTTACACAGCCAGGAACCATAGGTTACGTAGGCAACAAAGAAGATAACCATTGAGCCTACAAGCAACAATAAACCACTCATAAATAACATCCTTTCTTTCCCTTTTGCATCATTGCAAAATAAACAATTTAGAAAAAAATAACTACTAGTGCACTCTATATCTCGTGTGCAACATAGAAATAGTATAACACATTTGCTTCTAATGTCAACGAATTGTCACAGAATTATTTATTAACTTAAAAAAAAGAAAAAGCTGTTAAGATTTGTACAGAATGTGCAAATACTTAACAGCTGTATACGATTTATTTTTTCCTTGGAGGAATAACTTGTCTAGTGTGAAGCGACAAGCATTAAGCTTTGGCAAACTCAAAGAGCGCCTTTTCCTTGGTGCCTGCTTTGTTGCAATAAAGCCTCTGCGCCGGGATGTCTACAATATATAAAGCCAGGTCAGACCAGCCCTTCAGGGTGAAGCAGTAGTCCTTGTGCTGCCTGAGCTTCTGCAGGTCTGCAAGAGTTTTGTCATCAACTCCTGCTTCGCAGATAAACAACAGGGCATAGATGCTGCTCATGTGCTCGGTAGTGGTTTTGAGCGCCGCCATAGCGTCTTTGGTGAACTGCAGATAGGGCGCAGCCGTTTCTGCAGTGAGCTGCTTGTCGAAGCGTGCTGCATAAAGATATTCGTTGTGCTGCACGCTGTAGGTCTTTAAATTTGGTATGATGAAATAGCCTTCGTCCGCAGCGTTCAGCTCTGCCGCTAGGACGAACGCCGGAGCCTTCGGCAAAGGCTTCTTATCATAATAGTGAGCAAGACGCTGCTCCAATTGCTGTAAATATTCCTGTCCGTTCATTATTGCTTACTTCCTTTGTTATTCATGATCAATATTATCAGCAACCTGCAGGATACAGGCACAAAAACCCTGCTCCGGCTGATAGCAGTAAATGTTGAGCTGTTGGCCTATCTCCGGACTGTAATCGTGGATAATATGTTTTGTTCCGTTGAGGGCCACATCAGCATAGGTCACCAGCCATTTTTTGTCACCGTTGCGAAAAACCTCATAGAAAGAACGGTTTAACATTTTTTCTACGGGAACTCCCTCAATATGTGCCATTTCCTTATTGCAGTAACGGAAAACAAAGTCTACACCATGGCCATTGGCATCAAAAACAAGCTCGATGATGCAATATGCCAGAGGCATGTCATCAAGCAGGGTGCATTTTTCCAGAAAGCTCATGGGTGCTGCTTGCGGCTGTGCGTCCGGCAGAGCATTGATGCCCATTTGCTTGCGCAGCTGGCGGTGGGCGCTGAGGTTGCGTTTGCGTCCCTGAAAGGTTTGCCCGTCAGATATGGTATAGACGCCTTCGCTGCTGATATCTACGATTCGTGCTTTGTTCACAGCAATTCCCTTGTTGATGTTCAGAAAGGCATCCTCCGGGAAGAGCGCTAGAAGTGTATATACTGGAGCGAACAGCTCAAATTCCTCGCCATCCTCCCGATGGATGATGGTTTTGCGGTCACGTCGATAGACATAGAGAATATTATCCGCACAAAGCTCTCTCTTTTTAAGCCACTTGTTCCAGTCAGTCATGTTGTTCCTCCGTTTCTAGCATTGGCTGATTTTATTGTTCTAATTATAGCACAGGATGCATGATGAGACAATAAATTATCTTAAAATCAATTTACCATTGAACTTTAGATGATTTAATTAGCCAATCAACGGCCTAATCACTCATATAATAAAAAAACTTATTAAATTATTGACGTTAAGAGAAGATGGCTTTATAATTAAAGTATAAGGTTAAGTATAACCTTATGCTTAACTATATGTTTTGTTCCAATAAATTAATAGAATATATCTTACTGCGAGCAGGTGGTCATAACCTTTAGTTAATTGCTGTTTTGCAGAGGATGCTCTAAGATTAATTCAGAAGATTATTGCTTCTTTATGCATATCGGATAGGTATTAATAAGGAGGGAAACTAAGATGAAGGTCAACCGTAAGTTCCTGCGTAGCGCAGAAAGGCTCAGCTTGAGCGCTATTGCGAAAGATTCCGCTGCACAGAAAATTGTCAGCGCTGTTACGGCCATTGGTTTTGTAATGTAGCCTGTAGCTGCACTGGCGAGCACGATTACTAGAACCGATGGTGGTCCAAATGTCAGCTTTAATAATGGTGTTGCTGACGTATTTGCCGGCAAAGTTGTCGGTGATGTTGCAATTAACCAGTTTAAAGAATTCCAGCTGGACGCTAATAATATTGCCAATATGTACTTTGGCACGAACAAAGACGGCAATGCCGGTAATCTGGTCAACTTTGTTGATTCACGTATTGATATCAACGGTACAGTCAATGCGATTCAGAATAAAAAGATTGGCGGTAACCTTTTCTTCTTCAGCTCCGACGGTATGGCAGTAGGCAAAACCGGTGTGATTAATGCCGGTGCGCTTTACGTTGCTACGCCGACTAAGACTGCTTTTGATGATTATAAGAAACTTGATACCGAGGATAAGTTTAATACCATAATCAAGGATGAAGGCTTTGCCAAGATTCCCATTAATGCCAGCGGCACCATCAGCGTATTAGGCAAGGTTAATGCTGTTAACGCGGTTAATTTGCGTGCTGCCAAGATTGGCGTAGGCAAAAATGTAAGTGAAAATACTATAGGTGATGTAGCTGCAGGCGCAACGGCAACGGGTGCGTCTATTAGTACTGGAGTTGTTAATTTTAAGGATATTGTTAATACTAATAAAGTTAAATCCGGTCTGTCTGGTACTGCACTTACTGCGAAAAAAACAGGCAGCGGTGATATCGTCCTCGCAGCCTCTAACAATTATAATGATAACTATAGCATGCTTGATGACTTCAGCAAGATTGCAGGCGCTAAGGTGGAAGCCGAGCTTAGCGTTGCCAATGGCGCAGAAGTAAAGGCTACAGGCAATGCCAAGCTAAGCGCGCAGGCGTTGAACAATGTTGTAGTTGAAAAATCCGACCAATATAAAGAAAATTATACTCCCTCCACTACTACCAATTCCCATCTTTATGGGCAGATTGTTACTACTAATGCCACAGTCAATGTTGATGGCAAGGTAGAAGCAACGCAGGTTGATATTACTGCCGATGCAGTGAACCGTTATGTGAGCGCGGAAAGCAGTGTGCTGAACGCCCACAACGTTACTTCTAATATCGTGGGCGCACTCACAGCTAACCTTGATGCTTCCTATGCAGTTTTGAACAGCAAGGCTGAGGTCAACGTAGGCCAAAGTGCTGAGATTAACGCCACTGGCAGTGATACTGTCAGCGAGGGCAAGGTTGTTAAGCCGGCGCTGAATATCAAGGCGAACAGCAGCGTGGAAGCCGGCGCAGGTGCCAGCACTGCTTTACTGAAGGTTATGAACGTGGCAGGCACCAACATCATCCCGGCGGCTGCCGTAACCTACAGCCAAACACATAATGAGGCAGCAGTAAATATTGACGGCACCCTTAAATCCACGGGCGGCACGTCCGTTACTGCCTTGGCCGACAGCAAGGTGAACAGTGAAGCCAAGGCCACCACTATGGATGTTTCTGAAAACCCTAATTTGGGTGATGTAGCGTTGAATATCACTACGGGTGACAACAAGAGCAGTGTTACCATTGGCAAGACTGCGCAGATGACTGAGCTGCAAAAGGACGTCAACATTGAAGCGAAGTCTGTAAACAGTGTGATTACCAAGGCAGAGGTAAGCACAGGTGAAAAGGCTGTAGTTGCTACCGCTATCAACGTAACTGATTATGACAGCAAGGCAAATGTCAACATCAATGGCAATGTAAGCAGCAAGGATGGAAGCCTGTCTGTTAATGCGGAAAATGTTTTGACGGATAATACTGTCATTGCCAACAACGCTATGGGTTCTTCGGCATTTATGAAGAAGATTGTTACCAATATCAAAGGCTCTCAGTCCTTAGATTCGCTTATTGGCGAAAACGGCGCTAAGGATCAATTATTGGGCGGTATTAAAAAATGGCTGGCCAACGCCAAGTACACGCCGCAAAAGCTGAAGGATAAGCTTAACGCGCCGTCTACACCTTCTGCACCGACGGAGCCTAAGCCGTGGGATAAGCTGGCTGATTTCATGAGCACCGGCGTCAGCGTGGGCGTTGCAGTGGAAAGCAATACTGCTGATGTAAAAATTGGGCAGGGTGTTGCGCTTGCTGCTAAAAATGATCTTAATATCACTGCTAAAAGCGTTATTGAAGATACCCAGATGCAAATTACCGGCAAGAGCAATAACTATGACAAGGATACTAGTAATAAAGCACTTGTTAATGCGTCCGTGCTTTACGGCAAGCTGGATAATACTGCAACTGTAACTGTAGCCGGTGGCGAGGAAGCACAAGGCTCTGCCCCTGCTACCAACGTTACGCTTACAGGTGGTAAGGTAAATATTGCGGCCAACAGCAGCTTTGAATATAACCGTATCAACCGCATGGTGCAGGAGGTTAAGGATCCCTGCGCCAAGGTTAAGGCTGCCTATAAAGGTGAAAATCATGCTGATATCGAAGCTAAGGCAGATGCCTTGAGTAATGCAGCAGATGCTTTCTTTAATTATGCCAAGGATAACTGCTTCTCTTCTAACGGTGGAGAGCAGGTGGACTTCATGGACCTGTTCGGCGGACAAAAGTATAAAGATTTCACTGCTGCTTGCAGCGCTTTGACCAGTGCATTGGGTGATGAAGCTAAGAATATTGCTGTAGGTCCGATTAATGTAGTGAGCGCAGCTGCAGCCTTTGCTAATCCCAACAGCTATCTTAATTTCTCGGCAGGTAGTGCTAACGGCGGCAAGAGCGGCCCTGGAGAACATGAAAAGCCTGCTACAATTGCGCTGGCAGGCAGTGCAGTAGCAACGGATATCAGCAATAATGCGCGCATATTAATCGGTAAGAACGCTAACATTAAAGCTGGTAACGAGCTGGCAATGAAGGCTGCATCGAAGCAGTTTGATGTATCGTTGGCAGGTAAGCTCGGCCTTAATGGCGGTGGTAAAAACGCAGCTGGCGGAACCTTTGCCATTGGCCTGGCTGATGCCAACAGCCTTGTTGCGGTAGCACAGGGAGCGAAGCTGACTGCAGGCTCTATAGATATAGGTACGGAAAATAAAATTGACCATATCCAGCTGTCGCTTGGCGCAGGCAAAGGCACAACCAGCGGCGTCAGCGGCATGGTGGGATACCTTGAGGGTGCAAGCAACAGCCTTGTTTCCGTAGATGACGAAGCAGTTATCAACGCAGGCACGGGCGCAGTCAACCTCAATGCTAAGAATGATACCAATGTTTATAGCGCAGCTGGTGCTGTGGCTATGGGCGAAAATGCAGGCATTGGTGTGGCAGCAACGATTACCAATTTTGACCGCTATACCTATGCAGCGATTGGTGATAATGGCTATGCAGCTCCTCCGCAGGCTACAACTGAGCAGGGCGAAAGCGGCAGCGATAGCGGTGATAAACTGGGCGAGGACGCAAATGCGGACCGCAGCAAGGAAGCCGAAAAGCTGGCGAATACTGCTGCCGAAAAACGTGCAACTCTGCAGCAGCTGGTGCAGAATGCTTCCGGTCTGCGTCAGGGTACGGACGGCGATACGACATATACAGAGCAGGCAGACTTCTTCGGCTCTAAGACTGCTGATGGCACTAAAGGCACTATCAATGCAGGCTCGTTTAAGGTTAATGCTGAAACCGGCGGCAAAATTATCAATGTTGCTGTTGCCGGCGGCGTATCTACCGCTGATGACAGTGGTGAAGTTGGTATTTTTGACAAGCTGGGTAATTTCGTAAGCAACAAGACTAATGCTCTTACAAATAAGCTCAATGCACTTGACCATAAGGTAGCAGGAAAGATTAACGGCCTGATGGACCGTCAGACCGAAGCGCAGAAGGTACTGCCTACTGACCAGACACCTAAAGCTACAACGCCCGGGAAGCAGTCTTCTGTTGGAAGAAGCTGACTAAGGATAATAATGCGAACAGCCATAATGCAGCCTTTGGCGGTACTGTTGCTGTAAATGATATTGATTCGCAGACCTTGGCGGTAATCAGCAACAGCGAAATTGAAAACGCTGCTGCGATTATCAACAATGCGCAAAAATCCGGCTCGCTGGCAGCTGCAGGCCTGGGCCTGGCGCTGGCGAAGAATTCCGGCGGCAATGGCGGCACTAATATTGCTGCTACCGTCAATGCGTCAGTAAATATTGCGGATAATACTGCTTATGCATTGCTGCAGAATAATAAGGTTAATAATGAAAATGTAAGCGGTGAGGATAAGCGTGCAACCTCTATTACCAATACAGCTTTTGATAACGATATTCAGATAACCGGCGGCGTGAACACCAGCCTTTCTATTGGTGGCGATAACGCTTTTGTCGGCGGCGCGACTGTGGCCTACGGTTCGCTGAAGAATGACGTGCAGGCGGCCATTTTAGGTGGCACCTATGACAAGATTACTACTGCTGATGTCAAAGCGACTACCAATATGACGCAGGTTGGCGTAGCTGCCAACGTGAGTGTAGCAGGCGGTGCCAAGACCTCCTATGCTTTCTCCGGCAATTCCGCCTACAATAAATTGGATAACTATGCCAATGCAACGGTTGAGGGCGTAACACTGACCGGCGAAAGCCTGAATGTTGCAGCCTATGATACAGCGGAATCTGCCAACACGCAGGCTGAGTATCTCAAAAAACGCGGCCTCGATGCTGATGGCTCTGCCTACCTGGCGCAGGTTAAGGAAGCAGCAGATGAAAGCGGCGACAGCGATAAACCTACCAATGTTGATATTACCCGCGGCGGCAATGTGATTGTTACAGGCGCGGTAAGCGTAGGCGTTACCACCGGTAACGACGGCGGCAGCGCAGCTGCATCTGTAACTGTCAGCGATATTGACAATGATTACAATGCTAAGATTAAGGACAGCAATATTACGGCTACCGGCAAAGGCAGCGGTGATGCTTTGGTCGGCACGAACGTTAATGCGGCAAGCCATACTGTACTGGCAGGCTTTGCGGCCGGTGTTGCCGGAACTGCAGGCAGCTTCGGCGTAGGCGGCAGTGCTAACTGGCAGTCGCTGAATAACGATATTACGGCAGCTGTTGAAAACAGCAAGCTTATTACGCCCAAAACTGATGTAAAGGCCGAAAGCGGTGCTTTGGCAGTGAATGTTGCAGGACAGATAGGCGTTACTGCCGGTTCCAACTCTAAGGTGGGCGCAGGCTTGGCAGTTGCCTACAATTCCTTGAACAATACTACCGGTGCGTATGTCAAGGGCAGCGAAATCAGCGGCGTGGGCGATAATAGTAGCATTCTTACTGTAGATGCAGCTAACAAGGGTAACGTGTACAGCGTCGGCGCAGCAGTTACCGCAGGTACGGCCAATGCTTTGAATGGCGTGGTTGTTGTTAACCGCGGTCGTAATGATGTAGAAGCTGTTATTGACAAATATGACGGCGAAAATACGAAAACTGATGGTGGACGTACGAAGCTCAACAACATGAGCAAGGTGGCAGTGAAGTCCTCGGATGACAGCAACCAGCTGGCAGTAGTGGGTGCGGTAAGCGTCAGCGCAGGCAGCAATGCTAAATTTGCGGCTGGTGGCAGCGTAGCTTATAACGAAATCGGCAATATCACCGGCAGCGCTGGCGAGAAAAAGCAAACCAACAAGGCTGCTATCAATAATGCTGATATTACCACTACTGAAGATGGCAATATTAGCGTCAATGCCGTAGATGAATCTACGCTGACGACTATTTCCGTAGGTACCTCCATTACTACCGGTAATGTGGCCTTCAGTGGCGCAGGATCTGCTGCTATGATCAAGAAGGATACCGATACAGAGCTTGTTAATACCAATGTCAATAAGGATAAGAATAATGCAGCGACTGTGCAGGCTACTGCTGACAGCAAGGGCAAGATTACTACCGTTGCCGTTGTTGCTGCAGGTGCTAAAGACGCTGCGATTGGTGCAGGTATTGCGGTTAACCAGCTCGATGCTGATACCAATACTACTGTTGCCAATGGTGAATACAAGGTTAAGGGCTTCACAGCCGAAGCTAAATCTGACAGCAGCATCCTTTCTGTCGGCGTAGCTGGCGGTGTTGCCAAAACTGCAGGTATTGCCGGTAATATCGGCGTTAACCTGCTGGCGAACGATACCAAGGCTGCGATTGATGGTGCCAAGATTAATGCAGACGGCACACTGGCCGTAATTGCCAAGAGCAAGGATACCCTGCAGAATTTTGCAGGTGCCTTTGGTGTGGCTGCAGGCGGTCAGGCCGGCGTTGGCATGGGCGTAGCCTACAATGAAATCAGCGGTACTACTGAAAGCGTAGTTAAGAATGCAGAGCTGACAGCAGCAGGCAATGATGCAGGCGTGGCTGTCAACGAACGCAATAAGGATAATGATAATGTAGTCAGCGATAAAAAGCGCACCGGCGTTATCATCGCGGCTGATGCGGAGCACAACCTGACGAATGTAGCAGTCAGCGCTGGTGTGGCAGTCAGTGCTGACGTTGGCGTGGGCGTAGCAGGTACGGTTACTGTTAACCGTATTTTGGGCGCAACCAATGCCACGGCAACGGATAGCAGCATTAATGCAGCATTGACCGACCGCAGCAAGGCAGACGTTTATGTAGCAGCAAACGATGCTACCAAGAGCGAAAGCCATGTAGGTTCGCTGGGTGTAGGCGGTGGCGCTGATGGTGGTGCAGGCTTCGGTCTGGCATCTGATACCGGTGTTGTCAGCAGAGATGTAACGGCAATGATTGACGGTGGCAGTGCGAAGAAGCTTGTCAACGGCAATAGCATTGACGTCGCTGCCTTGAATAAGGCGAAAATGTCCACCAACTCCTACGGTATTGCCGCAGCCGGCGGCGCTTATGGCGCCGGAGCCGGCGCAGGCACCGTTTCGGTTGCTAAGCTGGACGCAGAAACTACTGCTGCAGTAAAGAATATCCAAGGCACGAATAATGGTTTGGCAATTACTGCTGACCACGTTAACGATATTACGTTGCGCAGCGCTGCTGCCGCAGCTTCCGGCGCGCTCGTGAGTGCTGCCGGTGGCGCAGGCATCGGCGTAGTGGATGATGACAGCAAGACTGTTGCTGAGCTGAGTGGCAGCAAAGTAACGGCTGAAACAGGTGATATCACTGTTAACGCTGCCAACAAGACTGATGTGAAAACAGCAGTCTTTGGCGTAGCTGCCAGCATGGTTGCAGGCGGTCTGAACGTAGCTGTAAATAATTTGGATAACACTGTTTCCACGCTGGTGAAGGATAACAGCAACCTGCAAGCACAGGGTACCTTCGCAGCGAAGGCAGATAACATTGTGAAAACAAGCTTTGTCAATGGTGCTGATGCAGTGGGCGCTGCAGGCGTTGCCGTCGGCGTAGGCGTGAACACGATTGACACAGGCGTTATCACCGAAATTAGCGGCAGCAAGATTACTGCAGGTACTATCGACGTAGCAGCAACCGAAAGGCTGGACGTTAATCAGGTGGTACAAAACGCTGCTCTCGGCGGACATGGCTACAGTGCGAATGTCAGCGTAACTACAATTGGTGCAGCAGCTGCAGACCAGTACGGAGACAGCGAAACTACGGATAGTGATAAAAAGGCTACCTTTAATACAAACGATATTCTCAATAAAGCAAATGCTGCAATTGAAGGCCAGGGAACTGTCGGCACTGTTACTAATAAAGACGGCAAGAGCAATTCTAACGCTGCAGGCATGACCTTTGATAAATATACCGGTAATGATGGACAAAAACTGAATGCAGCACCTGGTACTAATGCTAGCAAGGGCAGCGGCACGGCTGAGGGCGTGCAGGCGAAGGTAAGCAATTCTACGCTGCAGGCAACAGGCGATACGAAGGTCAACGCTAAGCGTACTGTTGATGCTAAGCTGACATCGGCACAGGTGGCAGCAGGTATTGCAGGCAATGGCATTGCCGCTTCTGTTGCAGTGCTGGATGTAGAACGCAAGACCGGCGTAACCATCAACAATAACAGCAAGCTTAGTGGCAAGAATGTAACGCTTGGCAGTGCGCAGGACGGCACATCCAAGATTGATGCTTATCAGGTAGCAGCAGGCGCTGCTTTCGCAGGCAGTGCTGCCTACGCACAGAACAGCCTGCATGGCGCTAATGCTATTACTATCGATAGCAGCACAGTTCAGGCTACAGGCGATAACAGCTCCAAAGGTACGCTGACCGTTAAAGCAGAGGATACCAGTAGTGCAGCAGTACGTACTATCGGCGCAACTGCAGGCGCTGTGGCTGGCGGTGTGTTGGTAACTAATGCTACAAATAATAGCGATAATACTGTAACTATTGGCGGCAGCAAGTTGATTGCCGGCAAAGAGTACAGTTACGGTAATGGATATTATAATATCGGCAAGGTTGACGTTGCTTCTGTCAAAGCCAACAGCATTACCGCAGAAACCTACGGCGGCATGGTTGGCATTGCTGCAGCGCAGGGCATTGTTGCACTCGCTACGGATGCAGGCAGCAGCAAGGTTAACGTAACCGGTGCTTCCGGCTTCCTCGGCAACAGCGTAAGCCTGAACGCAACAAATAAGCCTGCAGTACGCGCAGAGGCACAGGCTTATTCCGGCGGCCTGCTGGCGGTAGCAGGTGTGGCAGTATCCAAGGCTAAGGCCAGCGGTACGGTAGAAGCAAAGGTTGCGGACGGCAGTAGCTTTGCAGCCGATAACGTAGAGATTACGGCAAACGTAACTACTCAGACTGCCAAGGATGAGAACAATAACGTATATACTGTAGATAACGTAAGTGCTAAAACAATCGGCGCTACTGCTTCCGGTCAATACGCTGCAGGCTTCAACACTGCTTATGCAGAAAATGATATGACTGTCAGCGTTGATGTGGGCAAAGAGCAATATAAGGTCAACGCTTTGAAGCTCAAGGCTGATAATGCTTCGGTTATTTCGGCAGATACCCTGGGCGTAACAGTGGGCGGTTATATTGCCAGCGGCAGCAACTGGTCTGATACCAAGACGAACTTGACGACCAGCGTAAAGGCAGCGGGCGTTAAAGAGAATGTATACAACAGCCTGGGCGCTGTAAACATCAGCAGCTCCGGCTACAGTGCAGTAAACAATGATGCCAATGGCTATGGCGGCGGTATTGTAGGCTTCAACCCTGTTGCCGCAAGGTCGCAGAATGAGATTATTACCAATACTACTGCTGATGTGAGCGGCAAATGGCAGGGTGTAGGCTCCCTAAAGGTTGCTGCCAACAATGCGGATAAGCTGGATATTCTGGCGGACTCCCTGACGGCGGCTGTTGTCGGTGCCAGCGGCACAGAAATAAAAAACAAGGTTGCGCATAACGCTAATATCAACGTAACAGGCGATATTACAACCAGTGGCAAGCAGTCCTACATTGCCAACAACACACTGAACCATGACGTTGACCTGAAGGGCAGCGGTTATGGCGGTGGCAGTGTCAACGTTAATGATATGGACAATGATCTGACATACACTGCTGGCGTAAACATCAACAATGCAACCTTGAGCGGTACCGGCAGCGCAGGCTCTATTGAGGCGCTTGCTTATACCGACGGCAAGATGAATTACAGTAATACGCTTAAATCTGCCGGCGTTGTTCCTGTTACTATCGCAGCAAGCAAGAATGTTATCACCTATAACAACAGCATCAATGTTAGTGGCAGTAATCTGTCGACGGCGAAGGCTGATCAGGATATCACCCTTGCGGCAACCGATGAAACCACCGCAACCTTTGATACTACTGCTGATACCCAGGGCGGTGCTGTGGGTGCAGCTTCTGCTAAAACAGATAACACTCTGAACCGCAGCAACAAGATTACCGTTACTAATGGTAAGATTCTCAGCACTAATGACGTAAATATTTACGCAGGCGCAAACCTGGACGGCATCACCTCTTCGCTGACCTACAACGTGCTGGCGGATGCATATAACAAGACGGCAGTTCCTCTGGCTACTGCTCCGAAAGCCAAGAACACGATGACGCAGAAAAATCAGGTAAGCATCAACGGCGATATCGACAGTGTACGCCACGTTAACTTCAAGGCCGGCAAGGGTATGACCACCGTATCGACCTCCGCCCGCGAATACAACTTCTATAAGGGCACGAGCGGTAGCGGTTCTGTTACCTCCACCGCCTTGGGCGAGGTAACTCCGGGTGAAACAGTTGCCAATTATGTGGATATTGCCAGCGGTAAAAGGGTACGCGCAGGCATCCATAATAATCTGGAGCTTACTATAAGTGGCAGCACTAACGTTATACAGCCGCAATATAAGGATGGTAAGGTTGTTAAAGAAGGCAGCATAGACTTCAGCGGCATCAAGGTTGAAACTGGTGCAGGTCAGGATTGGTTCAATACCAAGCAGAATGTTGTTGCAGATGTAGTTGATCTGGAAAATGGTCTTTATGCCCGTTTGCAGGAAATTAATGGTCTCTTAGGACAATATGCTTCTGATTCTGGCGAATATAATATTTTGAACAGTGAAAGAAAGCGCATCCTCACCCAGATGGAGGAGAATGGCTTTGTCAAGACCAGAGTAGAAGGTGGCAAAACCTACAAGAGTATTTTCGATAAGATTTCTTTGCCGGCAGTTGATGTTAAGGATATCGTTGTTTCTGGTGGCAACATCAACATCGAAGCCGATAAGCTGCAGGGCAGCGGCAACCTGACGGCACAGGGTGCCAATAACCTGACGATTAATAACAGCAGTGACCTGTACCTGAAGATTAACGACCTGGCTATTAAGGATAAGGGTGGCGTAATCCGCTACAACGATGCCGAGGTAAAGAGTGTTGCTGGCTTCAATGGTACAATGAATACTGCTGCAGGTACTAACGCTGATCCGAAGATTACTGTCAAGAGCACTGGCACATCTACCAACGAACTGACTAAGCCTGATATAGGTATCTTTGGTACTGTGCAGAACAGCGCCGGTGACGTTTTAATCCAAAACAGCAATTACAATATTAACGTAGACGGCAATGCCAATATCAGCGCGCGTAACATCGAGCTGAAGGCTGACAAGGGTTCGGTAACACAGAACAGCAAGGGCCTGCTGCTTATCGGCGGCGACCCGGTAACCAAGTACCAGTTCAGCAATGCTATTGCCAAAAAGATTCAAAGCTATGTTTCCCAACAGGCTATTGCTGGCAAGACTACGATTGACTGGCTGAGCAATATCAACAGCTATCAGGATTATAAAAATGCTTTGATAGCGCATAAGGACGAGCTTGGACTTACTGACGCAGAGGTTAATGAGATTAAGAATTACAGCGTTAACAAATCCAGCGGTATTGTTGCAGGCAACAACGTTTATGTCAGCGGCCTGAATGTTAACCTGGATGGCCTTGTACAGAGCGGCTACAAGGAATTCAAGGTTACGCTTGATAAAAAATCTAATAAAAAAATCAGTAATCTGGATAAGGCCTACGCTCTTAATAAGACTGCGCTTACAGATCAGTATGTTATGTCCAACGAGAAGTATTGCGTAAGCACAAAGGCCGGCGCAGTTTATAACTCAAAAACCGGCGCTTATGACTATACTGTTAAGGTTTACTATAACCCCGCAACTAAGGAGCTGCTGACGGAAGCTATTGAGCCTAACGGCGGTAAGATTTATATTACCGGCGCACTGTCGAGCACTGGCAGCGGCAAGCTGCTGGCAATGGACGGTACTGCCAATATTGCGATTGATACTACGAATGCAGACCGCAATTTGCGGGTGAACAAAATCACTAATAAGGATATCACCGGTCTCATCAGCATTAAGGATACGCAGAAGAATACCTTGACTGAGTACACTACTGATGGGCAGAAGATGTCCGTTAAAACAACCAAGCTTAATAATAAAGGTAACGTGATTTCTAGCAGCACAACGCAGGTTAATGGTGCTACTACTACTTATGCACCGGCTAAAGGCATGACAATCAACTGGACTGGCGGTACCTCCGGCGACAAGAAGATTGTCAAGTGGCAGTATAAGAAGGACTTCGTTTTCTAGGGCCTGATTAAATATGGCACTACTAAGGACTTTGTCGAGAACGAGGAAGTTAAGAACGGTAAGACAGAGGTTTCTTCCACCAGTATCACTGGCGCCGATCCGCTTGGTCAAGGTACTGTTATCAAGGTGAACAATAATGCCAAGGAATATGGTGTAACGACTAAGGAATATAATGATCCTAATGCAACAACTTACACTCCTGTTGTCGAAAACAAGAAATATTCCGGTTTATCAGGCAAAATCTTCGGCTATGGCAATTGCACCTACACCTGGACTGAAACCCAGATGCATTCCACCAGCAGTACCTATACAATTAAGGGCGATAAGCCGATTAACGTTGGCTTCATGACCGGCGGCAGCGGTGACATCAGCGTTTCCAGCGCCAAGGATATGTATCTTGCAGGCAACATCAGCAATGCAACTAAGGCTGACGGCAGCGCAATCGGCAAGGTTACCTTAAACAGCATTGGTGGCGCTATCAGCTCTGTTGGCAGTGCACGCGTTGACGCGGACGACCTGACTGCTAAAGCAGCCAAAGGTATCAGCATCAATCACAGTGCGTTGGGCAACATGGCGAAGCTGAATATTGAAGCAACGACTGGTGACGTAAGCATTAATTCCGACCGCGGCAAGCTGCAATTTGTCGGCGGCAATAAGGGCGCGTTGAGCGGCAACCTGGTAATTAACGCAGCAGGAGACATTACTACGGCTGATGGCACTGTTTTGAACGGCAACCGCATTGATTTCACCAGCCTTGGTGCGATCAACGCAGCGATTGCTCCTGGTCAGACGCTGACCAGCAGCGATACTATGTCTGAAAGCGTAAATGCCAATGCTTATGGCGATATCACGCTGACCAACAGCAACGGCGATATGCGTATCGGTCATATTGTCAGCCAGACTGGTAATGTAAATCTCACAACCAGCGGCAGCTTTATCGACGCAGTAGGCGACAGCACCTTGTCCGACAGCGAAAGCAAGCTGCAAAAGTGGCAGGAGCTGGGACTGATTAACAGTAATGACAAGGCAGAAGAAAGCGCAGCATCTGCAGCGGCAGCCAAGAGTGAGCGTGTGCAGGCACTGGAAAACAGGGCAAAGCAGCTGGCTATGGCAGATAAGAAATATACTGAAGACGCGCAGAATGCAGCTTTGGCAGAATACAAGGCATTGGCAGAAGCTTACAAAGCCAACGGCGAAGCAGCCTTCGAAGGCAAAAACTATAGCCAGGACGTTAAGGACTGGGCTAAGATGTACGCTGAGGTTGATAACAGCACTGCCTATGGTTGGAGTAAAAATGAGCTGCTATACGCTATTCAGGACAGCGTGCTGAATGCAAAACCCGGCCAGGTACTGACGGTAGATAAGGCTAACGTTCAGGGCAAGAACATCAGCCTGAGCGCAGGCAAGAACATCGGTATCGACGGCGAAGCAACCAACATTGCCTACAAGGATATGGGCAATTTGGATAATCTTAAGCTTTTGGCACAGGCTAAGGCCGGTGACCTTACCTGGAATGATGCTGACAGCAGAATTGAGGTTCGTCAGCAGCGTCAGATTACTGTAAAGCTGGCAGATGGCGGCAAGCTGAATCTGCAGGCCAACACCAGTAAAACTGAAAATACTGGTAATGTTTATCTGGCAGGCGTTAAGGATACTATGCTGGATATTTCCGGTACGATTAACACGACGCAGGACGTTAAGCTGCTCAGTGATAAGGGTATTCGCATGAACGACGGCAGCATTGTTGCCGATAACCTTATTATCCAGGGCGGCAATGGTGATGTAGGCAGCAAGGATGCCTTCATCAAGACTAATCTCAGCGGCAATCTGGAAGCTAATACTGATACAGGCCACGGCGTATATCTGCATCAGACGGCTGCAGGCGGCAAGCCGGCGCAGGTGCTGACAATTCAGGATGCGGCAACAGGTACGCTGGTGCTCAAAGCAGATAACGGTATGCAGATGACTACGGAAGCAGGCAAGAATATCGGTTATCTGAACGCTAAAAGCATTAACCTGCAGGCAGCCAACGGCAATATCGGCAAAGCTGATGATGGTATCCGTATTCTGGAAAACGGCGCTGTGATTAACGCTCAGGCAGAAAACGGTTCTGTTTACCTGCAGGGCGCAGGCACGAAGGATGCAGGCCTGGTAGTTGACAGCATTACTGCTACAGGAAATGCTAAGCTCAACCTGGACGGTGATGTGAACTTCGGTAACGACACAGGCAACGGCAGCATTAACGCAGGCGGAGATGTAACTGTTAACGGTAACAATGTTAACCTGAACGCAGGCACTGTTACTGCAGGCGGCGCAAGCAATATCACTGCAGGCAGAGACGTGAATGTAACAACCGGCAGCATTACATCTGACGGCGCAGGCAACATTACTGCAGGCGGAGACGTAAACCTTAACAGCAGCACGCTGGTATTTGGCGCTGATAGCGTAATTACTTCTACTAATGCCAATATTTCTCTTGGTAGCAGTGGCATTACGGTTAATGGTGCAAATAACAACCTGAAATTGGATGCTGCTGGTACCGTGATGCAGGATGCAGCAGCTACGGGTATTACTGTAGATAATCTTATTGTTGAATCTGGCAAGATGCAGCAACTGCTCAGCCAGCAGAACAATGTGAAGAATCTGAGCATTAAAGGTAAGGATACAGGCAGTATACTGGTAGTAGATGGCTTAACCAGGTTTAACGGTACGATGGATAATCTGTTGGTTACTGTTGCTGATTCTAATATCAAGGGTGATGTGCTGATAGAGAACTACCAGGCAAATACCGGCAAGATAACCATTAACTCAGCCATCAATACTTCTAAGTACAATGATGCGCATAACGGTAATATTACTGTTAAGGCAGATGGTGATATTACTACGGCTAGTGGCGCTGATTTGAATGCATCTGATAATATAAGCATTAATTCTAAGAAGGGTTCTGTTGTAACCATCGGTAATGTAACTGCCAAGAATGCAGTAGATATCAATGCAGCGCAAGATATTACGGCAGACGGAAATCTCACCTCTAACAATGGTGACATTACCATAGATGCAGGCGGAAGCATTACAACTAATAGCATAGTAAATGCGCTTAACAACGTAATTGCAAATGCTAACGGGAATATTGCAACCAACGGCGACGTTACTGCAGAAACTGGCAAGGCAGCTCTTAACTCTAAGAGTGGCAGCGTAACAATGCAGAACGTAGCTGGCAACAGCGAAGTAGATATCGATGCAGCGCAAGATATTAAAGCAGATGGAAATCTCACCTCTAACAATGGTGACATTACTCTGGATGCAGGCGG
>OJPN01000319.1_pt1 | contig 42087 bp, 45 predicted proteins | sample 1598511 | NCBI WGS metagenome assembly OJPN01 (sample SAMN03922485, study PRJEB24848) | human gut metagenome | isolation source: stool sample | host: Homo sapiens | place: Germany | collected 2011-05
GGCCCTTGGGGCCCAGGACCTTACCCAGACGGCCCACAACGCCCATCATGTCGGGAGAAGCCACGACCACGTCATAGTCGAACCAGTTCTCCTTCTGAATCTTCTCCACCAGGTCCATCTCGCCCACGAAGTCGGCGCCGGCGGCCTTGGCGGCCTCGGCCTTGTCGCCCTTGGCGAAGACCAGCACGCGCTGGGTCTTGCCGGTGCCGTGGGGGAGGACGATGGCGCCGCGCACCTGCTGGTCGGCGTGACGGGAGTCAACGCCCAGCTTCACGTGGAGCTCGACAGTCTCGTCAAACTTGGCGGGGGCGGTCTTCACGACCAGCTCCATGGCCTCAGCGGTATCATACAGAGCGGCCTTGTCGATCAGCTTGGCGCTCTCCTGGTATTTCTTGCCTCTAAACATTGCTCTTTCCCTCCTTCGCCTTAGTCGCCCACGACGATGCCCATGGAGCGGGCGGTGCCGGCGATCATGCTCATGGCCGCCTCGATGCTGGCCGCGTTCAGGTCAGGCATCTTGGTCTCGGCGATCTTGCGGACATCCTCCTTGCTGATGGTGGCCACCTTGGTCTTGTTGGGCACACCGGAGCCGGACTCGATGTTGCACGCCTTCTTGATGAGAACGGCGGCGGGGGGAGTCTTGGTGATGAAGGTAAAGGAGCGGTCGGCGTAGACGGTGATCACCACGGGGATGATCAGGCCCACGTCGTTTTTGGTGCGCTCGTTGAACTCCTTGGTGAACGCGGCGATGTTGATGCCGTGCTGACCGAGGGCGGGACCGACGGGGGGCGCGGGAGTCGCCTTGCCCGCGGGAATCTGAAGTTTCACATAACCAGTAATTTTCTGTGCCATTTGAAACAGCACCTCCTACGATAAATGTGGTTGGAAGCGGAACTGCGGTGCAGTCCCTCCCACGTGCGGGGAATGGGCCGCCCGGCCCGGAGCTCAGTCCTGGACAGGTTCTACCTGGTCCAGCTCAAGCTCGACGGGGGTTTCGCGGCCGAACATGGAGACCACCACCCGGACCTTGCTGCGGTCCAGGTCGATCTCCTCGACCGTGCCCAGGAAGGACTCCAGAGCACCGTCGGTGATTTTGACGTTGTCGCCCACCTGATAGCCGACCACCACCTCGCGCTTTTCCACGCCCAGGGCGGCGATCTCCTCGTCCGTCAGGGGGATGGCCTTGTTGCCGGAGCCGACAAAGCCGGTTGCGCCGCGGATGTTGCGCACCAGATGCCACGTGTCGTCGGTCATCACCATCTTCACCAGCACGTAGCCGGGGAAGACCTTGCGCTCCACGGTTTTTGGGCCGTTATCCGTGATCTCGGTGACCGTCTCCAGGGGGATGCTGACCTCCTGAATCAGGTCGCGCAGGCCGCGGTTCTCCACGGCCTTCTCGATACTGGCGGCCACGGTGTTCTCATAGCCGGAATAGGTATGAACCACATACCACTTCGCATTGTCAGCCATGTCGCACCTTAACCCTTACCAAAGAGATCCAGCAGGGCGGTAATCACGGCGCCGGCGAGGGCATCGAACAGCCAGATACAGATGCCAACGATAATGCAGCAGATGATCACGATGACGGTGTTGTTGACGGTCTGCTTGCGGGTGGGCCACTGGACCTTCTTCAGCTCGCTCCTCATATCCTTGAACCACTTGCCGATGCGAGCGAACACGCCGGGCTTCTTCTTGTCAGCCTTGACGTCCTTTTTCTTATCGGTTTTCGCGGGCTTGTCGGCAGCCTGGTCGGCGGCCTGCTCGAGCTTCTCGTTTTCAGACATTCCGTTTAACCCTTCTTTCTTCTGAGCCATAGCAGCACTCATTACTTGGTTTCGTTATGAACCGTGTGCTTCCTGCAGAAGGGGCAGTACTTGTTCAATTCCAGACGGTCGGGAGTGTTCTTCTTGTTCTTGTTGGTGTTGTAGTTCCGCTGCTTGCACTCGGAGCAGCGCAGAGTGATCTTCACCCGGTTGCCGGCCTTCGCCATGTTCGGCACCTCCTTCATTGTTTGACCGCGCGCAGCAAAAAAGCTGGACACAGCCCTTGGGCCGAATCCAGCAACGTAAAGGCGCATAGACTGCGCCCACTATGTTACGTCACGGTGCGGATTCGGCATGCTTGCCTCCCTATGTCCTCACAGTGAGGGAAGGGTTTTGTACGTCATCACACCGTAAAAATGCGCACAAAAAAAGAGCCCTTTTTCATAGGTGTATCAAGTCTATCACAGCTCATATGGGAAGTCAAGCGCTTTTTCCTTGTTTTTTCCCAAAAAGTACGCTATAGTGGTACGGAAAAGGAGTGGTAGATTTGCGTATTATGGCCATCGATTACGGCGATGCCCGCACCGGAGTGGCAATCTCCGATCCCACCGGCCTGCTGGCCGGCTACACCACGGTGATCCAGAGCCGGAAGGAGGGGGTGGTGGCGGAGGAGCTGGCCCGCCTTGCGAAAGAGCACAGTGTGGACGAGCTGGTAATGGGCTTCCCCCGGAATATGGACGGCACTGAAGGCCCCCGGGCCGAGCTCTACCGGGCCTTTGCCGCCCGGCTGGAGGAGGTCTGCGGCCTCAAGCCGGTGCTCTGGGATGAGCGCCGCACCACGGTGGAGGCCCACGGCATCCTCCATGCCTCGGGCAAGCGGATGAAGCAGCATAAGAAAACCGTGGACGCGGTGGCGGCGACGCTGATTCTGGAGGGATATCTGACCTTCAGGCGGCGGGGCGGATGAAGGGGCGAACCTTGTGGCCGCCCCTACATGGTTCGTATGGATATCCCTACGAGCGGCTGAACAGCTCCCGCAGCCCCACCACGATCAGGAAACCGCCGAAGCAGCGGTGGAGCAGCTCCACATCCAGGCCGGTGGCGGCCCAGGCGGCCAGAGCGGTGCCCGCCAGCCCGGCCAGGACGGCGGGCCAGACGGTCTGACGGTCGATATAGCCATTTTTGATGTGGGCGGGCAGGGCGGTGGCGGCAGTGGGAAGAAAGTAGAGCAGGTTGACGCCCTGGGCCAGATTCTGGGGCACCCCGGCGAAGGCGGTCATATAGATGAGCAGCAGGGTGCCGCCGCCGATTCCGAAGCCGGAGAGCACGCCGGTGACGGCGCCGGCCAGGAGGGAGATGGGCCACGCCATCAGAAGAACAGCGCCTTGACGCCGCCGTAGAGGATAAGCAGGGCAAAGGCGCGGCGGAGCCAGACCATATTCAGCTTCTTGAATACCCTTCCACCCACGAAGCCGCCCAGCAGGCCGCCGGCCAGATAGGGGAGGGCCAGCCCAAAGTCCAGTCCGCCCCGAACCCAGTAGATGACGGACGAGAGTGCGCACAGGGGGAGGATAATGGCGATGGACGTGGCGAAGGCGCGGCGCTGCTCCAGTCCACACCAGCGGGTGAGGAGGGGCACCAGCAGCATCCCCCCACCGCCCCCGAAAAAGCCGTTGGCCAGCCCGGCCGCTCCGCCAGCCGCCGCGCTGCGGAGCCGGGAGCCTTTTTTCTGCGTCAAAAAACATCCCTCCATTGGCTTTAGTTTACCAATGGAGGGATGTCTTTATACGTGCAGCCCGGCAAGGGACAGGACCACTTCTCCGGCCAGCATGAGCCCGGCCACCGGAGGCACCCAGGCCACGCTGCCGGGGACGGAGCGGCGGCCGGGGGGCGGCGCCTCCCGCTGGAGGGCGGCCTTCGGCTCCTCCGGCGACCAGAGGACCCGGTGGTGGAGGATGCCGCGGGCGCGCAGCTCCTTGCGTACCACCCGGGCCAGGGGGCAGCCCTCGGTTTTCGACAGGTCGGTGATGCGGAACAGGCCGGGGTCCAGCTTGTTGCCTGTGCCCAGGGAGGAGACGATGGGGACGCCCCGGGTGAGGGCGGTCTCGATCAAATCCAGTTTGCAGGACACCAGGTCGATGCAGTCCACAATGTAGTCCAGAGGCTGGTCGAAGAAGTCCTCCCGCCGCCCCGCCTCATACTTCTCCGCCCGGATGGTGAGGCGGCAGTCCGGATTGATGTCGCGGATACGGTCGGCCATGGCCTGGGCCTTGGGCTGGCCCAGGGTGGAGCGGGTGGCCTCCACCTGGCGGTTCAGGTTGGTCAGACCCACCGTGTCGTGGTCCACCAGCGTGAGGGCGCCCACGCCGGAGCGGGCCAGGGCCTCGGCGCACCAGCTCCCCACGCCGCCCAGACCGAACACGGCTACGTGGGCGGCAGCCAGGCGCTCCATGGCCTGGGGGCCCAAAAGCATCTCTGTGCGGAGAAACCTCTCGTCCATGCAGTTCATCCCTTTCCAAAAACAGGCGGACGGAGCAGCGCTCCGCCCGCCTGTCCCATGATGTCTCTTACTCGCCGAGGTACTTGACGCCGGCGCCCTGGGTGGCCTCCATGTTTTCCGTCAGGCCCTCCAGCCAGGTGTTCAGCTTCTCATTGGTCAGCGCGTTCTTGCCGGTGAGCTTCCAGACGGGCTCGTCCCAGCCCTCCAGGTAGATGATGTGCCAGCCCTGCTGGCCGTCCTGGGGATTCTCCACCAGACCGGTGTCGCCGATGGCGCGGCCGTCGGCAAAGATCCAGTCGTTGAAGCCCTCGAACATCACGCCGGGCGCGACCTGCTCGTACAGGCCGCCGTTGGTGTTGGAGCCGGGATCGTCGGAGTACTGCTCGGCCAGCGCGCCGAAGGAATCGGCGGTCTTGTCGCCCGCCTCCCACTGGGCCAGGATGTCCTCGGCCTCGGCCTTGGCGGCGTCCAGGGCCTCCTGAGTGGGCACCTTGCTCTCGTCCACGTCCTCGGTGGCGGGGTCATCGGCATCGGCCACCGAGGCCTTGATGAGAATGTGGCGGATGTCGGCGGTGGCCGTCTCGTCCCGGTAGCGGTTCACCAGCATGACGGCGTAGTAGCCGGAGCTGGACTCCACCACGCCCACATCGCCGTTGGCGCGGCTGTCATCCATCAGCCACTTGCCAAAGCTCTGATAGGAGAGGCTGCTGCCCACCGTGCCGGTGTGCAGGGAGGCGTCGGGATCCGCCTCATAGTCCTCCTTGTCGTCCTCAGACACATAGTCGGGGGCCAGCTCGGCAAAGGCAGTTTCCTTGTCATCGGAGGAATTCACCGCAGCCACAAACGCGTCGGCCTTGGCCTTGGCAGCCTCCATGGCGGCCTTCGTCTCCTCCTCGGTGGGCTCCACCGTGTTGCCGTCCTCGTCGGTGGTGGACTCGACCGTGCCGCTGAGATAGATATAGCGGTAGTCGTAGGTGTCCAGCGTGGAGGCATTCTCCTCATAGTAGGCCTGAATGTCCTCGTCGGTAATGCCCAGGCTGTCGGCGTAGGCGCTCTGGTAACCGTTCACCAGAGCTTCCCGCTCCACACAGGTCTTGAAGGCGGAGGGGGTCATATACTTGCCGTACATGGCCTTCAGATAGCCGTCATAGGCATAGCCGTAGGACTCGGCAGCCTTTTTGGTGGAGGAGATGGCCTCATCCACATAGGCCTTGTCATCGTCGGACAGGGTGTAGCCGGCCTCAGAGGCGGCGGTCTCCAAGGCAGAGATCTTCTTCAACTGCTCAATGGTACTGTCCAGGAACTGGTCAAAGTAGCTCTTGGTCTGTTCCTCGTCCGTATACTGGGTTCGGAGATCCTTGCTGGGATCAAAAGCGCCGCCGCTGGTGCTGTATGCCTGATTCATATAATAGGTGAAATAATAGTTGACATCGGTGACGGAGTAATCGCGGCCGCCCACCGTCAGAGCGGTCTTGCCGCGCTGGAAGATGCCGGAGTGCCAGATCAGCAGGGCGGCCACCAGCACGGCAACAATGACGCCGATGACCGTATAGACAACGGCCTTGCGCTTGGCGGCCTGCTGCTCCTGGAGCTCCTTCCTCTCCTTTTGAGTCAGGCCCTGTGTCGGGTCGCTCTGGCGCGATTTCTTTTCTCTGGATGCGCTCATTTGTAGCTTCAGTCCTCTCATAAGTGTCCCCCCGCGGGAGCAGGGGGCCTGGCTATAGACATTCTGACATTATACAGGAAATGCCGCACTCTTTCAAGAGCGAAAACAGGTTTTACACTTTGTTCAAATGCCGGAAATAAGAAAAACCCCACGAAACAGCGTTTCGTGGGGGCCCCGCTCTGGCCGTGCGGATCCATTTAAAACCTGCACAAAGTGGCAGGTGGGTTGCCTCCATGTCGCTTCGTTGCTTCCAACTTCCAGCCGTCCCTCGGAGGGGCGCCGGGAGGCCTGCAGTCCACGCCATGAGGTGGGCATCCCGTTTCAGAGATGTGGGTTTAAATAAAACCCGTCACGCACCGAGCAGGAAAAAATTATGCGTCCGAGCCGTCCTCCTCCGCGAAGAGGGACTCCATAAACTGCTGATACACCAGCTCCAGCTCCTCCTCACTGTCCAGGGTGGAGAGCTGTTCCTCGCCGTCTGCCTCGATCACCTTGAGGATCACCAAGCCGTATTCCTCATCCAGATCCACATCCTCTACAGAGCCGTCCTCTTTCCCCTCCACGGCCGGGAAAAAGGCCATGTAGGTCTGGCCGTTGTACTCTAGTGTGTCCAGATGCTCCAGCTCAAATTCATTGCCGTCCTCATCAGTGACGGTGATGAAATCAGGGCCAAATTCTTCACTCATATTGGGCACCATACCTTCCTTTTCTTCGTCTCTTATTTTAGCCTGTTGCGCCCAAAAATGCAAGAGTGGGATCTGCCAAATTTTTGACGAAGCCTATATTCATCCTTTATTGGAAAGAATTAGGGTGGACAAGCTGGAGGAATATGCTATAATATCAGCAATCGCCGCATGCGATGGGGCGATCCTGCAAGCATACGTGTTCCACCGAAAAACGGAGGTGTCATTTTGGCGTCAACATCCAATCAGGGCCCCAATCCGAACCGGGGCCGGAAGCGGAGGCGGCCGTCCACGGCTGCGGTGGTTGCGGGCACGGTAGGGAAGGTGCTGGGCACCTTCCTCCTGATCTGCGTGATCACGGGGGCTATCCTGCTCTGCTTTGCCGCGGTCTACATCAAGACGGTCATCATCCCGCAGGCCCATCTGGAGGCCAATTTCGTCATGAACCAGACCAGTACGATTTATTATAAGGATTCCACTACGGGGGAATATGTGGAGCACCTGTCCCTCCATGGAACAGAAAACCGCCAACTGGTCGACTTTGAGGAGATCCCAGATAATCTGATCAACGCCACCGTGGCCATCGAGGACGAGACGTTCTGGAAGCACCACGGCGTCAACTGGAAGCGTACCCTCAAGGGGGTGCTGCTCATGTTCACCGGCGGCGATATTCAGGGCGGCTCCACCATCACCCAGCAGCTCATCAAGAATGCCACCCAGTACGACGATGTGACGGTAAAACGGAAGATTCTGGAGATCTTTACCGCTTTGGACTTTGACAAGACCTACTCCAAGGAGCAGATTCTGGAGTGGTACCTCAACTATATTTACCTGGGAGAGGGCTGCTACGGCGTGGCCACGGCGGCCCAGAACTACTTCGGCAAGGAGCTGTCGGAGTTGGATCTGGCCGAGTGCGCCAGCCTGATCTCCATCACCAACAACCCCTCGGCCTACAATCCCTACCGCTATCTGGAGAACAACCAGTACCGCGCAAGGCTGGTTCTGGGCAAGATGCTGGAGCTGGGGAGCATCAACCAGTCCGAGTACGACGAGGCCATGGCCGAAATTGATGATCTGGCCTCCCATCTGGAACGGAGCACCGATGAGGCCAGGCCCGCCACCATCTACAACTGGTATGATGAGCAGGTCATCACCGACGTGATGAACGACCTCATAGAGAAGTACGGCTACTCCGAGCAGGTGGCCTCCGACATGGTCACCTCCGGCGGACTGAATATTTACGCCTGTGTGGACCCGGAGATCCAGTCCATCGTGGAGTCGGTCTACTCCGACCGCAGCAACCTTCAGCTCACCAGCAAGTCGGGGCAGGCGATCCAGTCGGCCATCGTAATCATCGACCCCCAGGGCAACATTGTTGGGCTGGCCGGCGCCCTGGGCGAAAAGAGCAGCAACCGGGGCTGGAACTACGCCAGCCGCTCCCTGCGGCAGCCGGGCTCCTCCATCAAGCCGCTGAGCGTCTATGCGCCCGCTCTGGAGAGCGGGGTGATCAGTCCTGCATCCGCTTTTGACGACTATCCGGTGCAGCTCCTCAGCGGCAAGGCCTGGCCGCTGAACAACCCCCAGACCTACCGGGGTAGGATGACCGTAGCGGCGGCGCTGGAGGTGTCCTCCAACCCGGTGGCCGTGCGCACCCTACAGAACCTGGGTGTGGAAAATTCCTTCCAGTTCATGGAGGAGAAGTTCCATATCGACCTGGAGGACGGCCGCACCGTCAACGGACAGGTGATGAACGACCTGGGGGCCAGCCAGCTCGCTCTGGGCGGCCTCACCGACGGCGTGAGTGTGGTAGACATGGCCGCCGCCTACTCCGTGTTCCCACGCAACGGCCTGTATGTGGAGCCCCGCACCTACACCAAGGTCACCCGTGTGCTGGACGACGGCACGGAGGAGGTTCTGCTGGACAATACCCAGAATCAGCCCGAGGCGGTTCTCTCCGAGGAGACCACCTGGTATATCAACGACATGCTGAAAAATGTGGTTACAGGGAAATTCGGCGGGGCAACCGGCACCGGGGCCCAGCTCTCAGGTATGACGGTGGCCGGCAAGACCGGTACCACCAACTCCAATAACGATAAGTGGTTTGTGGGCTATACTCCCTACTATACCGCCGCGGTCTGGGTGGGCTATAACAACCCGGAGCGCATCAGCTCCAGCAATAACCCGGCAGTGTCCATGTGGAAGAAGGTCATGGCCCCCATCCATGAGGGGCTGGAGAACAAGTCCTTCCCGGCCGCCGGCAGTGAACAGAAGAGCGTCAGCATCTGCATGGACAGCGGCCTGCGGGCCACTGAGGCCTGCCTGAACGATCCCAGGGGAAGCCGGGCCCGCACCTTCACCTTGTTCAGCGACGACGTGCCCGCCGAAACCTGTAGTCTCCACAAGGAGGTGGAGGTTTGCACCGGCAGCCCGGTGCTGGGCGGCGACGGCACGGCGATTGAGGGCCTGTATCATCTGGCGGGAGAGTTTTGTCCCCGGCAGGCCGACGAGGGCGCAGGAGTCACGGAGGGCACGGTCAAGACCATCGGCATCCTGGATTACAGCCGGGAGAGCGTGGGCGGTGCCGCCGCCAAGGACAGCAGTTACCTCTACAGCTTCCTGGAGGCCCAGGGGACCTGTGACGTCCACACCACCGCGCCCCAGCCCCAGGAGCCGGAGGAGTATGATCCCAACAGCTTTGTGATCAGTGATCCCTCCACCTGGCCGCCGGTCAACGACCCCAGGTACGAGAATTTTGACCCGGAGAACCCGGCCACCTGGCCCAACGCGGGACAGCCGTCTGAGACCCCGTCTCCCGGGGAGAGCGGCCAGCCCAATCCACCCGAGACCAGCACAAGCCCCACACCGTCTCCCGTACCCACGCCGGTGGAGACGCCCCCGGACGAGCCCTATATCCCGGCGGATGGTACGAAATAAAGAAACAAACAGCCCGCGGCATGTGCCGCGGGCTGTTTGCTTAAGGTCCGAACAGGCTGTGCAGGAGGCCGGAATCCCAGAGCTGCCGGGCCAGCACGGCGGCCAGTGGGGCGAGAAGCATTCCAAGAACTCCGAGCGCCTGAAAGCCCACATACATGCAGACCAGGGCAGCCAGGGGAGGGAGCCCCACCCGCGCCCCCACCAGACGGGGCTCCAGCAGGCTTCGCACGAGCGAGATAACGGAGTAAAGCACCAGCAGGCCCACGCTCATCCGCACGTCGCCCCCCAACAGGGCGAGCACTGCCCAGGGCAGCAGTACGGTGCCTGTACCGAAGACCGGCAGGGCGTCCACCAGAGCCACAAGTCCGGCCAGAAGGAGGGACAGCTCCACCCGCAGCAGCAGGAAACCGGCGGCGAGCTCGCCGAAGGTGATCAGCATCAGCAGGCCCTGGGCTTTCAGCCAGCCGCCCAGCGCCTCCCTCAGACCGCCGGCCACCCAGCCCAGCCGTGTCCGCCACGGCGGGGGAAGGCGGCGGCGCAGGCCGTCCAGCAGAGCGGGACGGCCTGCGCTGGTGAAATAGGTGGCCAAAACTGTCGTAAAGAGAAAAAGAGCGGCGGCGGGAAGGGCCGAAGCCAGCCCTGTCACCGCCCCGGCCAGGGCGTCATAAAAGCGGTTGGGCAGGGCAATGCCCTGCTCCAGAAGGCCCTCCAGGGCATCACGGGCCAGGGTTTGGAACTGAACGGGCAGGGCGATGAGGAACCGGTAGGCCCAGCGCTCCAGCCCGTCGGCCAGCGTGGGCAGCCCGGCCAGCAGGGTGGGCAGTCGGCCCAACAGCAGGGACAGTTCGTAGCCTACCCGCCATACCACCAGCGCCAGCCCTCCCAGAACAGCGGCGGTGAGAGCCGCGGTACACAGTGCGGCGGCGCCCCGCCGGGGCAGGTGCAGGCGCTCCATCAGAAGGCGTACGGCGGGCTCCAGCAGGGCGGCAAGGCTGAAGGCCAGCAGGAAGGGGAGCAGCCAGGGGAGGAGAAAGCGCAGGGCCAGCCACAATCCGGCCAGGGCCAGGGCGGCATAGAGCAGGCGGAGCAGAAAGCGCAGGTGTCTGTTTTCCGGCAAAAGACAGCCTCCTCTCCTGAAAATCGGTGAGAATACACAAAAACGGCATGGGCGGATCGGCAGAAATCGGCAGAGTTGGCAGGGGCTTTGCCCTTGCGGCGGGCGGGAGGGTGTGCTACAATAGACCACAAAGGATAAACAAATGGCTTTCTCACGTGGACATATGGGCGGGAGGTACATAGAATGGGTAAGTCACCCAGTTATTTCATCGTGGAGTCCAGCGCACTGCCAGAGATTTTTCTGAAGGTGGCGGAGGCCAAGCGGCTGTTGGAAACCGGCGAGGTGGACACGGTCCACTTGGCCACCCGGCGGGTGGGCATCAGCCGCAGCGCATTTTATAAATACAAGGATGCGGTGCGGCCCTTCAATGACATGCTGCATGGGCGGATCGTCACCTTTCAGTTCCTGCTCAAGGACGAACCAGGGGTGTTGTCCGCCGTCTTGAATATCTTTGCCCAGACGGGTGGGAATATTCTTACCATCAACCAGTCCATACCAAGCAACGGCTGTGCTGCGGTGACGGTGGGGGCGGAGACCTCGGGGCTGCGCATCGCGCTGGAGGAGTTACTGAACCAGGCCCTGGAGATAGAGGGAGTCCTGCGCTGTGAGATTTTGGCGGGCTGACGGCCCGGACAGGAGGAAGACAGAATGGTGAACGTGGCAATTTTAGGGTTTGGCGTGGTGGGCTCCGGTGTGGCTGAAGTGCTGGACACCAACGAGCGGCACATCGAGGGCAAGGTGGATGATCTGATCCGCCTGAAATATATTCTGGATGTGCGGGATTTCCCAGACAGCCCCTTTGCAGGCAAGGTGGTGCACGATTTTTCCGTGATTGAGCAGGACCCTGAGGTGTCCATCGTGGTGGAAACCATCGGCGGGGCCAAGGTGGCGCTGGATTTCACCCGCCGGGCCCTCCAGGCGGGCAAGAGTGTCATTACCTCCAACAAGGAGCTGGTGGCGGAGCACGGCTGCGAGCTGCTGCGGCTGGCCCAGGAGAAGGGTGTCAGCTATCTGTTTGAAGCCAGTGTGGGCGGCGGCATCCCCATCATCCGCCCCCTGAACCAGTGCCTGGCCGCCAACGAGATCGAGGAGATCACCGGTATCCTCAACGGCACGACCAACTATATCCTCACCCGTATGATCCGGGCGGGGCTGAGCTTTGACGACGCTCTGAGGGAGGCTCAGGCCAACGGCTACGCCGAGCAGGACCCCACCGCCGACATTGAGGGCCACGACGCCTGCCGGAAGATCTGCATTCTGGCCTCCCTGGCTTTCGGGCGGCATATTTACCCCCGGCAGGTGCCCACGGAGGGCATCACCGGCGTCACCCTGGCCGACGTGGCCTATGCCGACTCCTGTGGAAAGAAGCTCAAGCTGCTGGGGCGGGCTATTCGCCGGACCGACGGGAAGGTGTGCGCCTATGTGGCCCCACACCTGGTGGACCGGGAGAACCCCCTCTCCGGTGTGGAGGATGTATTCAACGCCATCGCCGTACGGGGCAACGCCATCGGCGATGTGATGTTCTACGGCCGGGGGGCGGGCAAGCTGCCCACCGCCTCCGCCGTGGTGGCCGACGTGATCGACGCGGCCAAGCACCGGGACGAGAAGAAGCGGATGTTCTGGGACGAGGGCGGGGACGATACGGCGGTGCCGCCCGACGGGCTGGAGAGCCGCTGGTACCTCCGGGGGACCGGGGTACAGGCGGCGGAGGCCGCCTTCCCGGACAGTACCCGGCTGAGCCGCCCCGGAGCGCCGGCGGACGAGTTCGCGCTGGTCACCCCGCCCATGACCCGGGCTGCCCTGGAGGCCCGGCTGACGGGTATGACGCCCGGCTCCATGTTCCGGGTGCTGGACTGAGCGCATAGAATGTCGCGGAGGAGCGCGCCTCCTCCGCGACGGACGGATATTCCTGATTTAGGGGGTACATATACCAATGGGACTCATCGTTCAAAAATTCGGCGGCAGCTCCGTCGCGGATGCCGACCGCATCCGCAACGTGGCCCGCATCATAACCGAGACCTACCGCCGGGGCCACCGGGTCGTGGCGGTCCTCTCCGCCCAGGGCGACACCACGGATGATCTGATTGCCAAGGCCGCGGAGATCAACCCCAACGCCTCCAAGCGGGAGATGGATATGCTGCTGTCCACCGGTGAGCAGATCTCCTGCTCCCTGTGCGCCATGGCCATCGAGGCCATGGGCTACCCGGTGGTCTCCCTGACGGGCTGGCAGGCGGGCTTCCGCACCAACTCCTCTTATGGCGACGCCCGCATCAAGCGCATCGATACGGAGCGGGTGCTGGCCGAGCTGGACAAGAACACCATTGTCATCGTCACCGGCTTCCAGGGCCTCAACAAGTATGAGGATATCACCACCCTGGGCCGGGGCGGCTCCGATACCTCGGCGGTGGCCCTGGCCGCTGTGCTCCACGCGGATCTCTGCCAGATTTATACCGACGTGGACGGCGTCTACACCGCAGATCCCCGCCACGTCAAAGGGGCGCGGAAGCTGGAGGAGATCACCTACGACGAGATGCTGGAGCTGGCCACCCTGGGCGCCCAGGTGCTCCACAACCGTTCGGTGGAGATGGCCAAGCGCTACGGCGTCAACCTGGAGGTCCTCTCCAGCTTTTCCGGCAAGCCCGGCACCAAAGTCAAGGAGGTTGCAAAAACCATGGAAAAACTGCACGTCAGCGGCGTAGCCTGCGATAAAAATGTGGCCCGTGTGGCCGTGGTGGGGCTGGCCGACGAGCCGGGCATCGCTTTCAAGATCTTCTCCCTGCTGGCCAAGGAGCGGATCAATGTGGACCTCATACTCCAGTCCATCGGCCGCAATAATACTAAGGATATCAGCTTCACCGTGAGCATTCAGGATGTGGAGCGCTGCAAGCAGCTCCTGGATGAGCACAGGGATTTCCTTCAGTTCGACCATGTGGATGTCAACGACAAAATTGCCAAGGTCTCCATCGTGGGAGCGGGCATGGTCCACAACCCCGGCGTGGCGGCCAAAATGTTTGAGGCCCTGTACAATGCGGGCATCAATATCAGCATGATCTCCACCAGCGAGATCAAGGTGTCCGTCCTGGTGGATATCAACGAGGCCGACCGGGCAGTGCAGGTCATCCACGACCGCTTCTTCCACGAGTTCGGCGGTAACTAAAAATACAAAGGCGGCGGCGGTCCCATGTGGGACCGCCGCCGAGGCTGTCGATAACCCCTCCTGCCGAAGGATTCGGAGGGAAGGATAGTGTGAAAGGGAACCGTCAGGGTTCCCTTTCGCGTTGGATCAAACAACTTTTGAAACTTTTCTGAAGTTTCAAAAGTTCAACAGCCTGTCGAAAAGGTCTTTTCGACAGGCTGAGCGGCGCCGGTTCCATATGGGAACCGGCGCCGCCTCTTGTATCTATCAGGCGTTGAATACATACTTGTCCAGGCGGGCGAAGGCCTCCTGAACACGGGAGAGGGGGAGGGCAAGATTCATGCGGATGTGGCAGGGGCCGTGAAAACGGCGGCCATCCTGCCAAGCTACCCCTACATCAGAGCCAGCCTTTTGCAGCTCTTCAATGGTCTTCCCATGTGCTTCACACCATTTGGTGCAGTCGAGGAAAAGCATATAAGTGCCCTGAGGCTTGGTGACCTGAATACCTTTGTATTGCTCCCAAATGTGTTCGCAGGCGAAGTCCACATTATTCGCGAGTACCTGGTTCAACTCATCCACCCACTCGTAGCCCTCCGGCTTGTAGGCGCCGATCAGGGCGTGCATGGAAAGTACGTTTATCTCGTTGTAGTGGCACAAGGAGCTCTCCTTATCCACCCGATCTCGGAGCCACTTGCTGTAGATGATGTGGTAAGACCCGATCAGGCCCGCCAGATTGAACGTCTTGGAGGGAGCATAGAGGGCCACTGTGTGCTCCTTGGCGTAGCTGTTGACCATCTGTGTGGGGATGTGCTTCTGACCGGGGCGGATGATATCAGACCAGATCTCGTCCGAGATAACATAGACACCATGCCGCTGGAAGATCTCCATGGCCTTCTCCAGCTCCCAACGCTCCCAGACCCGGCCTGTGGGGTTGTGGGGGGAGCAGAATAGTGCGGTGTGAATGTGGTTGGCCACGATCTTCTTCTCCATGTCCTCGAAGTCCATGCGCCAAATGCCTTGCTCGTCCTGAACCAGTGGAGAGAGGACGATGGAATACCCGGCATTGGTCAGACAGGATGTAAAGCCGCTGTAGGTGGGGGAGTGAACCAGCACGTTGTCACCCCTGGAGCAGAGTACATTGAGTGCGCTGACCACACCACCCAGCACGCCGTTTTCATAGCCGATGTGCTCCTTGGTTAGGCCAGTGACACCGTTGCGCTTCTCGTGCCACTGGACGATGGAATCATAGTATTTGTCGGTGGGAAAGAAGTACCCGAAGGAAGGGTGCTGAGCCCGGGCGATAATCGCCTCTGTGATGGTGGGGACCACAGGGAAGTTCATATCTGCCACCCACATGGGGATTATATCAAAGCCTTCCTTTGGCCTTGCGGGCGCAATGACATGGGCACCCACATTGTCATAGGCCGCTGCATCCTTTCCGCGGCGGTCCAATATGCTGGTGAAATCATACTTCATTTTGTAATCCTCCTTCGTCTTTTTTACGACCGATGCCAGTCAAAATTGCGGCCCAGTATACTACAATCAGGCCAATACAGAAAAAGTTGTAGGGAATAAAATTCAACATGGTAAAGTCATCGCCCACAACACCGGTTCCCATTGCAACCGCCAGTGCGGTCAAGGTGTTGACGCCGTGGGGAACCATCCAGGAGATGCCGCTGGCAAAGCCCGCGATATAGTTGGCGGCGCGGGTTCGGGCAATATGGAAGGGCTTCATGATGTTGCGGACGATGGGGCTGATAAAGGCGATCGTGGACATACCGCTGCCAATGATCGCACAGAAAATACAGGTGAACACCCCGGAAACCGTTTCCGCCATTCTGGGGGTCTTGGCGTGTCTGACCATAAAGGTCTGGAAACTGTCCAGCACGCCCACCTCCTCAGTCAGTGCGAGTACTACGAAGATCAGGGCCATAAAGACTAAAACATCCATCAGGCTGAGGGTACCGGAGGCCAATAGGCCGTCAGCGGCAAAGATGCTCGCCACGTCCGAATAGCCCAGGATCAGCAACAGGATGATGCCCAGCAGATCGCCTACCACAAGGGCTACCAAGAAGTTTGTCTTGCGCAGGATGAGTACGGCCACCAGGATGGGAATGATGATAAAGATAAGGCCCAGGGAGGAGGAACTGTCCACACTTAGGGAGGCCAGATCAACCCCCTTGGTTGTTGCAAGACCAAATACAAAGAACAGGATGAGGGCGGGTATCCCTGCGGCCAGACTGTACCAGACACGGGTGCGCACCGCGGCGATGATATCCACCTCCTGTCCGATGGAGGAGGTGATGGTCACGTCGGAAATGGGGGAGAGGTTATTACCGAACTCGGAGCCGGAACAGATGGCACCCAGGACTAGGCCGGCGGGACAGCCCATCTGCACACCCATTGGGAACAGCATGGGCATCGTGGCCAAGAGGGCGGCCGCCGAGCTGCCCGTCACAGTGGACATTACCGCACACAGCACGAAGGTCACGCAGGGGATAATGGCAGGTGGGATATTGACCAGACTCACAAGATAGACCAGGCCATCCACCAGGTGGGCGGCCGTTAGGATCTGTGACAGGATACCGGCCGCAATGAAAATGGGAAATAGCATGGTGAAGGACGGATTAGCAAAGCCTTTCATAACTGCTTTCGCATAGCGGTTTTTATCCTTAAACACGAGCAGACCAATGACCATGGCCATGAAGCCTGCTCCCCAGAAGTTTCGTAGGGAACTCATTCCGGTAAAGCAGAGGACAACGATTGCTGCGATCATTCCCAGCAGTGGAAGTATCCCGCCGACCTTCCCTCCATAGGTTTCTGCGTACTTTTTTTCAGCTTCCATTTGACATCTCCCTCTCTTGGTGATTTGCTAATTTCTTAATAATTAAGCATCTTTATAATATGACAAATAAGAAATAAGTCAAGAAAATTTTTATATATTTTAGATACTTCTTTATAGTGAATAAATATTTGGCTTTTGTTTTGTGGATTATCCACAACAAAGAAGCCGGGCGGTCATACCCCCGGCTTCTTTTGTGTCTATCCTAAATAATCCCGGCTCCGCCTCACATCATCCTGATATGCCTCGTTCAGTTTCCGCTGTACCATCAGATGGTGTTCCAACTCCTCGGGAGAAAAATTGCTCAACAATTGAAAGGTGGCCTCCTGACAGGACTGGTTGAAAGCTGTGTGCGCCTGGTAGACCTGTTTGCCGCTCTCGGTCAGGTATAGATTATAAATCCGGTTGTTCTCTGCGTTGCGTACCTGCTCCACCCAGCCCTTGGCCCGCAGCTTGCGCACGATCTGGGAGCAGGCGCTGGGAGTCTTTTTCAGAATGGCGGCCAGCTCGGTGACGGTAATCTCCGGGTGCTCACCGATGAGGTCGATGATATGGGCCTCCGACTGATAGAGAATGTGAGCCCCGTAACGGTGGGGAAGGGAGTCGTATTCATACATCAGGTCATAGGCCTCGTCCTGGGCCGCCCAGATTTGCCCGAGCAGGGCCTCCCGCTGCTGTTCCATTGTCCGCGTCCTCTTTTCTGTCAAACTGTTCCTATTATAGCTGGTTTAGGCCGGGGATGCAAGACGGGACGGGCGTTCATTTGCCGTCGTGGCTGACGGCCCGGTTGATGGCGGAGAGGATGCCCTTGAGGGGGGCCAGGTTGATGTTATGGCTCATGCCTACGCCGAACCAGTCCCTGCCGTTCTCGTCCTGGAGGTGGATGTAGGCCACAGCCTGGGAGTCAGAGCCCTGCTTGACGGCGTGCTCCTTGTAGTCGATGAAGGTGAAGCGGTCCATCTTCTGGCCGTGGATGGCGTTGAAGAAGGCGTCAATGGGGCCGTTGCCGGAGCCCTGAACCTGGAACACGGTGTCGGTGTGGCGGATGGTGCCGGCGAAGGTGACGTGGGAGTGGCCCTCCTCGTCGGTAAACTCGGCGAAGGAGTGCTGCACCAGCTGATAGGGCTTTACCGCGTCGATGTAATGGGCCTTGAACAGGTCGTAAATGGCGTCGGGCTTCAGCTCCTTGCCCACCCGGTCGGTCTCCACCTGGACGATGTGGCCGAACTCGGGGTGCATGGCCTTGGGGAGATCGAAGCCGAAGGAGTGCTGCATGACGAAGGCGGAGCCGCCCTTGCCCGACTGGGAGTTGATGCGGATGATGGGCTCGTACTGGCGGCCCACGTCGGCGGGATCGATGGGCAGATAGGGCACCTCCCAGTACTCGGTGCCGCTCTCCTCCATGTAGCGGGTACCCTTATTGATGGCGTCCTGGTGGGAGCCGGAGAAGGCGGTGAACACCAGCTCGCCCACATAGGGCTGCCGCTCGCCGATCTTCATCTTGGTGACCCGCTCGTACACGTCGCGGATTTTATTGATGTCGGAGAAGTCCAGCTTGGGGTCCACGCCCTGGGTGTAGAGGTTGAGGGCCAGGGTCACCATGTCCACGTTGCCGGTGCGCTCGCCGTTGCCGAACAGGGTGGCCTCCACCCGCTCGGCCCCGGCCAGCAGGCCCAGTTCAGCGGTAGCCACGCCCTCGCCCCGGTCGTTGTGGGGGTGCAGGGAGATAATGGCGCGGTCCCGGCCGGGCAGCCTGGAGATAAAGTACTCAATTTCGTCAGCGAAGTAGTTGGGCATACAGTTCTCCACGGTGGTGGGGAGGTTGAGGATCACCTTGCGCTCCGGCGTGGCACCGATGGCCTCGATCACCGCCTGGCAGATCTCTACGGCGGCGTCCATCTCGGTGCCCATGAAGGACTCCGGGGAGTACTCGTACCGCAGATCCATCCCCGCGTCGAGGGCGGGCTGGCTCAGCTCCCGGATGAGCCGGGCGGCGTCCACGGCGATCTTTTTTACGCCCTCCACGTCGGTGTGGAAGACCACCTTCTGCTGGAGGGTGGAGGTGGAGTTGTAGAAGTGGAAGATCACATGCTTGGCCCCGTCAATGGCCTCGAAGGTGCGGCGGATGAGGTGCTCTCTGGCCTGTACCAGCACCTGAATGGTCACGTCGTCGGGGATGTGTCCACCCTCGATCAGGGTGCGGATGAACTCGTACTCCGTCTCGGAGGCGGAGGGGAACCCCACCTCGATCTCCTTGACGCCGATGTCCACCAGGGTGTGAAACAGCTCCAGCTTCTCCCGGACGTTCATGGGGTCAATGAGGGCCTGGTTGCCGTCCCGCAGATCCACCGAGCACCAGACGGGGGGCGCTTTCAGCTCCCTGTCGGGCCAGGCGCGGCGGGCCATCTTGAGGGGGACGAAGGGGATGTACTTCTCGTGTGCGGGCTTCATAACAATTCCTCCTGTTTACTGGGGCCAGGGTACGAAAAAACGCCCCTGACCAAATTCCTGGTCAGGGGCGTAAAATTTACGCGGTACCACCCTGCTTCCGCCCATTGTCACCAAGGGGCGCTCATGGCCTCCAACAAGGCCGCGGCCGGTAACGTGGCCGTGACGGCCCGCCCTACTGCCTGGGGTTCGGACGGGCGGCTCCGGGCTCAGTATCCGCGCGCTTCCCCGCGCCGGTTCGCACCGACCACCGGTTCTCTGAGCGGGACGGGACGCGCCTTCTTCCCATCATTGCCTGTTTGGGATGTAATTGCACTTATTTTAGCCGGGGAAAGGGAATTTGTCAAGAGGCAGTTTCCGTGCCGGGGAGGGAGGGCTCCAGCGCGATGGAGCGGCAGCTTCCGTCCTGCCAGGAGCCCCAGGGGTAGCAGTCCGGGGGGTGGTTGCCGTACAGGCTGGAGGTGTAGCCCCCCAGGTATTCCAGGCCGTCGGCGGTGTAGACTGCCAGGAAATATTCCGATTTCGTGCTCGGACAAGGGCCAGTGATGGCCAGCCGGGTTCCGTCATAGCACAGGCTGAGCCTGGAGGAAGGGGTGCTCAGGGGGCAGCCCAGGGAGGACTGGAGGGAGGTGTCCGCCGTAAAGTCCACCACCCATGCGCCGCTCCGACGGTTGAGCACGGCCAGAAAGTCGCCCGCGGACAGGAGGCAGAAAGAGCCGTCAGACTGTGGGAACACCTGTGGGTGGGGCGCGCCCTCCGCCGCGGGAAAGAGCTCCTGGGTGGCAACAGGGGTGAGTGTGTCTACGTCCAGCAGGGTGAGAAGAAACGCGCCCTTCTCCTCGGTGAGAAGAAAGAGGGTACCGTCCCCATCCGACCAGAAGGCCATGGCCCGGCCTCCGTTGGGGATGGAGTAGACGGTCTCCAGGTCGCCGCCGGGGGAGAGGCGGTAGATCCCCCAGCCGCCGGGAATTCCGCTGCCGTCCAGAGCCTTGGCCATGGAGCCGCCGGCGCAGAGGGCAAACAGGACGCCTTCCCCGGTGCTCACGCAGTCCGCCTGAAGGGTGAGCAGGCTGCTGTCCAATGTGAGAAAGCAGGCGCTCAGCAACTGGCCGGAGGCGTCCGGGGTCATGCTGATCTCCATGGCAAGCCCTTCGGGCACCGGAATGGGAAAATAGGCGCGAAAACGGCGGGTCAGCTCCTCCGCGTTGATGGAGGTATCGTACTGGGAAGTTCCAAACTCACGGTCAGCCGCCCAGGCTGTGTACACGAGACGATCCACAGAGAGGGGGAAATCGGTCAGATAATCGGCCAGTTGGATCTCACGTTTAATACTGATGAGACCATTGTGTTCGGTATAGGTCTCGTCTCCGGGCAGGGGAGAGGTCTGGGCGGAGAGCTCCGCCCACAGCGCCCGCAGCCCGGCGGAGGGACTGTCCGGCGCAATATCCAGGAAATTCAGGCCGGGAGAGAGCTCCAGCACATCCTCGTCCAGCTCAATGATCCAGCTCTGCTTCTGGCCGGAGTAGGAAAAGCGGGTTTCGGCCTCCTCCGGCGCGGCGGCGGGAAAGGTGCTGTGCCAGAACAGGTGATAGCCGCAGGTGGACACCCAGGTGAGCTCCACACCGTCGGCGGCCGTGGGATCTCCGGCCAGTGGCTCCGTCCGGTAGGATACCGTCTCCCGGCGGCCCTGCACGGCGGCGCAGGCCCCCGCCAGCAGGCCGGCGGACAGAGCGACCAGGAGGAGAAAGAGCAGCAGAGATTTCCGCATGGCTATTCCTCCCCTCTGCCGTCCATCCGCTCCAGCGCCTGGAGCACCCGGCCGGGCTCATAGCCGCAGGCCGACCGGACATAGTCCATCAGGCTCTGGCTCCGCTCCTCCAGCGCGGCGGTGGTCACGTCCCCGGCAATCCGCCCCGACCGGAGGAGCACCGCCCGGCTGATGAAGTGCTGCACCTCCTCCAGCAGATGGGTGGACAGGAGGATGGTCTCGGTGGGCTCCAGGATGCCCAGCAGCACCTTGTAGAAATCCTCGCGGTTGAACACGTCGTTGCCGGCAAAGGGCTCGTCCATAAGAATGTAGTCCGCCCCCTGGCACAGGGCCAGAATCACCTCAAACTGGTTCTTCTGTCCGGTGGAGAAGCCGCGCAGGGCCCGCTTTTCCGGCAGGCGGAAGAAGTCCATCAGCATCTGGAAGCGGCCGGCCCGGAAGGCGGGGAAGTGTTCGGCGCAGAAGTCCCGGTGCCCGGCGGCAGTGAGGCCGGGGAAGAAGGAATGCTCACAGGTGGCGAAGGAGAGGCGGGCGATGTTTTTGGGGGTGATGGGCTGCCCGTCCAGAGTAACCGACCCGAACCCGTACCGGAGCAGGCCCAGAATGCACTTGAGCAGGGTGGTCTTGCCCGCGCCGTTGGGGCCGAAGATACCCACGATCTCCCCGGGCCCCACAGACAGGCTCACATCCTCCAGGGCCTGCTGACAGCCCCGGTACTTTTTGGATACATGGCTCACTTCAAGCATGGTTGCCTCCAATCCAGCCCAGCGGCAGGCCTCCCCAGGGCTCCGGGGGCAGGTGGCCCGCAGGTGTCAGGTGGTAATAGCACAGTGCGCACAGCAGGATGACGGCGGCCGTCAGTGCCGCGCCCAGCAGCAGGGCCAGGGCGGGGGCGGACAGGCAGCGCCGCCACAGCTCTCCGAACTGGGGGAGCAGCCGCATCCGGTAGATGCTCCGGCCGCCCTGGTAGTGGCAGAGAAAATGGTAGACGGCCACCCCGGCCAGGGAGAGGGCCAGCGCCAGAAAACAGAGCAGCAGCCCATAGAGCAGGTGGGGGAAGGGGGGCATCAGGGTGCCGGGCAGGAGCACCCGCACCATCGCGCCGTCCGGCCCCACGGTGCCGTTGTAGCCGTAGAGGGCCCGGCGGGCCGGGAGGTACTGGCACAGGAAGAGCACCAGTCCGGCGCCGGCGGACAGGAGAAGGCCCGTCCAAAGCAGAAACCGCTCCTGCTTCCAGGGGATGCCGAGGGGAAACCAGGACTCATTCTTCATAGGGATCCCTCCTCAAAATCTGGCAGAGGGAGGCGGCCAGGGCGCACAGGCTGACAAAAAGCAGGACGGGCCCCAGGACGGAGGGCAGACCGTCCGCGGAGTAGAAAATGCCGTCGTAGAGATAGGGGCGGAGGAACTCCGCCGGCCCGCCAAATTCAAAGGAGCCCATGGACAGGGGAAAGCAGAGGGCGGAGAGCGCCGCCAGGGGCAGAACGGCGAAGGCCCGGCGGCCCATGCGCCGCTGGAAGGAGAAACAGGCCGCCGACGTCCCCAGGGCGGCGCACATGGACAGGTTGCGCGCCCAGAGAGGCCAGTCATCCAGGGGCAGCAGGCTGTGGAGATAGGGGTCGCGGTAGCAGGCCAGGAACAGAGCCTGGGGGCCGGAGAACTCCGGTGCCAGACGGGGGAGGGCGGCGGCGCAGAGAGCCAGCAGGGTGCCCAGGTGGGCCGCCCAGAAGAACAACAGGCAGAAAAAGCCGTAGCCGGCCCACAGCAGGGTGAGGGCCCTGTGCCCCACTGACAGTCGCCGCAGGGTATAGCTCACCCGGGAGGAACCCTCCCACCCCAGAAAGGCCAGCACGGCGCACACCAGCACCAGCCCGATACGGAAGCACCAGGACAGGGGATATTGCATCAGCAGGCCCTCCAGGCCCATGGGGTTGGAGTATTCGTAGTAAGCGGTGCGGACGGTGTCCTGCCAGCCGGACAGGGCAGCCAGGAAGAGCCCCGCCTCCGTCAGACAGGAGGCCAGAGTAATCCCCGCAGCTTTCCAGAGGGTGCTCCGCGCGGCCAGCATGAGCAGGGATGCGATACGCTTCATGGCTTCTCCTCCTCCAGTTCCGGGCTGTCCCACAGCCGGTCGATGAGCGCCTCCGCCTCTGGTCGGGTGAGGCCCATCTGCCGCAGGGAGCGGACCAGGGCGGCGGCCTCCCGCTCCATCAGGCGGGTGCGGACGGCGGCCACAGCCGCCTCGTCCAGGGTAAATTCGCTCTTGGCCCCCGAGCGGGAGGTGATGAGCCCCGCCTCCTCCAGCATACGGCAGGCCTTCTGCACGGTGTTGGGGTTGACCCCCAGCTGGGCGGAGAGCACCCGTCGGGAGGGAAGCCCGTCTCCGTCCCGGATGGTTCCGGCCGCGATGCCCTGCTCCAGATAGCGGATGATCTGCTGGTAGATGGGGCTTCCGTCCTCCAGGCGGAAGCCGGAGAAGGAAAGCATGGCCGGACACCCCCCTTTGCATACTGTATTATGGGACTAGTACAGTTTATAACTGTATTATATAAGTAATACGGATGTAAGTCAAGATGGAACTGCGTCTTCTTCCAGGGCTTCCGCTGTGGCGGACAAAAAAGAAATACCGTGGGCGGAATACGCCAGGCCGCGGTGTCCACTCTGTTTTCTGTCGTGGCTGGTGTGGACGACATCATCTTGGATGAGGGCACCGGCTGTGGCCAAAAGAGAGCGCCTCCGCCCATCGGGCGGAGGCGCTCTGGGTTAAGGCGCGGTCTGTACTGGGTCGAGGAGGAAAAACTGGGTACCGTCGCTTCCGGCCACCAGAGCGCCCAGGGGGAGCTCCCCTTCGGCCTCACTGGCCACCGCCGCCACCGCATCTTCCAGATCGCTGGTGAACTGGAGGGAGGTGTCGCCGTAGTCCACCTGGAGGGAGAGCGTCTGTGCGGCGGCGTCGGTCTCCACTACCGTCACCTGGGCGTCCCCCAGGGGGAATACCGAACCGGCCTCCGGGACGGCGGGGGAGAGGCCCTGGGCCTCGGTGTAGCGCCGGAAATCCGCAAATACCGGGCTGCCGGCATCCTCCACCGGGGAGAGTACCTGCCCCACGGCGCAGGTGTAAAGGGGGCCGGAAAGGCCGCCCATATGGGTCTCATCCGCAGACGTACACACCACATAATCGAGGTAGGTGATCCCCTGCTGGCTCAGGTAACCGGCCACCTGGCTGCCCCGCTCGGCGCTGCCGCCGTCAATGAGCATGGCCTGTCCGCCGCACAGGAGCAGGGCGGAGCTGGTCTGCCCCGGGTCGATGAAGTGGATGGACAGTCCGGCGCTGTCTCCGGCGGCTGTGCTTTGGCAGCCGGACAGGGCGGCGGCCAGGAGAAGGACGGCGAGGATCGGGAATGTGCGCTGTTTCATAAAGGCTCCTTCAAAATGAGATAGCGCCTTAGGATACCATATTTTTTCCCATTTGCCAAGAGCTTTTGTCCCAGCGGCTGCACAGAGAGGCGGCTCAGCCGGGATTGAACTGATAGCCGAGCCCGGCAACGGTGCGGATAAAGTCGTGCCCGCCCGCATGGGGGCGGAGCCGCCTCCGGATCTGAAACACGGTGTTCTCCACGGCGTGGAGGCAGTGGTTGGACGGCGCGCACCAAACGGCCTCATAGATCTGCTCTTTTGTGATCGGAACGTCCGGGTGGGTATAGAGCAGGTAGAGGACACCAAACTCCTTTTCAGACAGGGGGATTGCCTGCATCCCTACCACCGCCCGTCGTCCTGCGGGCTCCATGGACAGCCGGGGGGAGCCGGGGGAAATCCCCCAAAAGGACTGGGCGGAGAGGCAATCCAGCCGGAGCTGTGCCGACAGCAGGGGCAGGTTGTCAAAGGGCTGACAGCGGCGGAGCCTTTGGCGGAGGCGCAGCTCCACCGCCTCCCCGCAGGGCGCTTCCCCACCGTGAAAGAAGAGAAGCTCAATGGAGGGCGCGCCGCCGCCGGGCGCGATATGCGCCAGGCCGCAGAGGCGGCGGCCGCCCAGAAGGATCTCCGCGGCGTAGACGCCGGGTTCCGGCGCCGCCTGTCCCCGGTGCAGGCGCAGGCCCGCGGCGGGCAGCCCCGCCAGCCGTCCCAGCCCGGCGCCGGGCACGGCGGTTCCGTACAGGGGGATGAAGGGGGCGTCCCCGTTTGCCTTGTCCATGGGCCGCCTCAGAGAAGTCCGTTTCTGGCCAGGAGAATGAGGACGCAGGTGGCCACCAGAACGGCGGCCAGAAGCAATAGCCCGACGGGCCTGCGCGCCGCCGGTCCGGACGGCGCGTCAATCAGTCCGCTTTTCCGCAGAGAGGAGACCACTGGCTTGTAGAGCAGGAAGGTGATGCCCGCATTGAGTCCGCTCTTGAGCAGATTGAAGGGGAGAAAGGCGGGGAGCAGCAGCTCCGCAACCGCCTCCCGGGGGTATCCCATGTAGAGGGGCGTAATGAGGTAATTCCACAGCAGCATGGCGCTGACCATCACCGCGCATCCGGCGGCCAACCCGGCGACAGCCCCGGCCAGCGTGCGCTTTTTCCGGTAGATGGCGGAGGCGGTACAGGCAAAGGCGCAGGTGGACAGAATGTTCATGATACAGCCCAGAATGCCCGTGTCGCTGACAGTGAACATCTCCAGAACGGAGACGAGAACCGAGACAAGGCAGGCGGTCATCGGCCCCCAGATCAGGCCGCCGAGGGTGATGACCACATCCTTCGGGTCGTACTTCAAAAAGAGCACGACCGGCACGCGGCCGACGGCCATGACCACATAGGCGAGCGCGCACAGCATGGCGATGGTGGTAATCCTCTTTGCTTTGACATTCATACTTCCGTTCCCTCCTAAAAAATCACACCGAAAAGGGGATGCCTTTCCGGTGCGAAAAAGAGGAATCGGTCGCAGAACGGCGGGGCCGTCCTGCGGAAACCGATGGTATCTTCTTTCATCCAGACTGTCACTGTTGGTTTTGGAATTGCACCAAATCATGCGTATCACGCGCGCGGACTGTACCGCCAATCGGGAATTTCACCCTGCCCTGAAGACATCTCAATTCAGTTGTGCCCCCAGTATACGGCATCCCCGAGCGGTTGGCAATCCCCGCGGGACATTTCGGAAGCAATTCGGAAACAGGCCCCGGCCGGAGGGGGCTTTCTTTTTTTCACAGATTCCGCTATACTGGGAGATAACTTGACAAAAGCGAGGGACGTTCATGCTGCTTTCTGTGGAACAAGTGACCAAGAGCTACGGCGACCGTGTCCTGCTGGACGGGGTGTCCTTTTATCTGGAGCGGGGGGACAAGGTGGGGATCATCGGCGTCAACGGCGCCGGCAAGTCCACCCTTCTCCGCCTGCTGGCGGGGGCGGAGGAGCCGGACGGGGGGACGGTACGCCTGGACCCCGGCGTGCGGATGGAGTACCTGCCCCAGAACCCGGTGTTTCAGGGGGAGCGCACCGTGCTGGAGCAGGTGCTGCTGGGGCTGAACGACGCCGACCGCTCCCTGGCGGAGTATGAGGCCAGAACCATCCTCAACCGTCTGGGAGTATCCCGCTTCGAGCAGAGCGTGGGGAACCTCTCCGGCGGGGAGCGCCGCCGGGTGGCCCTGGCGGCGGTGCTGGCCCGCCCCTGCGACGTGCTGATTCTGGACGAGCCAACCAACCACCTGGACAACGACATGGTGCTCTGGCTGGAGGACTATCTGCGCGCCTGGAAGGGGGCGCTGGTCATGGTGACCCACGACCGGTATTTCCTGGAGCGCATCGTGGGCCGCATGGCGGAGGTGGAGGACGGCCGCCTGTTCACCTACGAGGGCAACTACGACAAGTATCTGGAGCGCAAGGCCGCCCGGCTGGAGAGCGAGCGGGCCAGCGAGCGCAAGCGGCAGGCCATCCTGCGGCGGGAGTACCAGTGGGTGATGCAGGGGCCCACCGCCCGGGGAACCAAGAGCAGGGAGCGGCTGGAGCGCTACGAGGCCCTGAAGGCCCAGAGCGGCCCGGCGGAAAAAAGTACCTTGGAACTAAACGCGCGGGCCAGCCGTCTAGGTAAGAAGACCATCGAGTGCACAGGCGTGACCAAGGGCTTCGGCGGACGCACCGTGGTGCGGGACTTCGACTGCATGCTCCTGCGGGACGACCGCATCGGCATTGTGGGGGCCAACGGCAGCGGCAAGTCTACCCTCCTCAACCTGCTGGCCGGGGAGCTGGCCCCCGACGCCGGGGCGGTCGAGACGGGGGAGACCGTCCGCATCGGCTACTTCCGCCAGGAGGTGCCCGATATGGACGGGGATACCCGGGTGATCGACTATGTGAAGGAGATCGGCAGCCGCATCGAGACGGGAGCGGGGATGCTCACCGCCTCCCAACTGCTGGAGCAGTTCCTCTTTCCGGCAGAGGTGCAGTGGAGCCCCATCCGCAAGCTGTCCGGCGGTGAGAAGCGGCGGCTCTTCCTGCTGTCCGTCCTGGCCGCCGCCCCCAACGTGCTGCTGCTGGACGAGCCGACCAACGATCTGGATATTCAGACCCTCAGCGTGCTGGAGGACTATCTGGACTCCTTCCCCGGCGCGGTGGTGGCGGTGTCCCACGACCGCTATTTCCTGGACCGGGTGGTGCGGCGGGTGTTCGCCGTGGAGGGGGACGGAAGCGTCCGGGGTTATCCCGGCGGGTATACGGAGTATCTGGAGGCCCGGCGGGCCGCTGGACAGCCGGCCAGATCCCCCAAGCCCGCCGAACCCAAGGCAGCGCGCCCCCAGGGGGCCAAAAAGTTGAAATTCAGCTACAAGGAGCAGCGGGAATTTGAGACCATTGACGCCGACATCGCCGCCCTGGAGGCCGAGCTGGCCCAGGTGCAGGCCGAGCAGGAGGAGAAGGCCACCGACTATGTGGCCCTCCAGTCCCTCCAGGAGCGGCAGGCTGAGCTGGAGGCAGCCCTGGAGGAGAAAATGGAGCGCTGGGTCTACCTGAACGACCTGGCGGAGCAGATTTCCAATCAGTAGGGGGCGCAGGGCGCGCCCGCCATTCCGAGAGCAGATTCACGAGACCAAATTCAAAGGAGCGACCTCATGACAAAATTCTGGAAACCCCTGTTGGCAATTGCACTCATCTGCGCGCTGGCGCTGGCGGGGCTGGGACTGGCGGCGCAGTCTCCCGCGGCGGCGGCCCAAGCGGAGCGGGCGGACGAGTTCCGGGCTGTTTGGGTGGCCACGGTGTACCGCCTGGACTACCCCAGTCAGGCCACTACAGATCCAGCGGTCCTCAAGCGGGACGCCGACGCGATTTTACAGGGATGTGTGGACATGGGCATGAACGCCGTGATTCTCCAGGTGCGGCCCTCCGCCGACGCCCTCTATCCCTCCGAGCTGTACCCGTGGAGCAAATACCTCACCGGCGCACAGGGGACCGCCCCGAAAAACGGATTTGATCCGCTGGCCTACTGGGTGGAGCGGGCCCACGCCCTGGGGCTGGAGCTCCACGCCTGGGTCAATCCCTTCCGCATCACCAAGGGGGGCGCGGCGGAGTTCCAGGCCCTGACCGCCGACCACCCCGCAAAGCTCCACCCCGACTGGGTGGTGGAGTATGAGGGCGACTACTACTTCAATCCCGGCCTGCCCGAGGTGCGGGAGTACATCGTGCGGGGGGCGGAGGAGCTGGCCCGCAAGTATGACATCGACGGCATTCACCTGGACGACTACTTCTACCCCGGCAGCGGCTTTGCCGACGGGGCCGCCTATGCCAAGTACGGCAAGGGCTTTTCCAACATCGGCGACTGGCGCCGGGACAATGTCAACCAGCTGGTCAAGACGCTGGGGGAGCGCATCCACGCCATTGATCCGGGGCTGTCCTACGGCATCAGCCCCTCCGGCGTGTGGGCGGATAAGAGCAGCCTGCCCCAGGGCTCCAATACCACCGGCGGCTATGAGAGCTACTACGCCTCCTACGCCGACAGCCGGAAATGGGTCAAGGAGGGGTGGATCGACTACATCTGCCCCCAGATCTACTGGTACATCGGCCACAAGAGCATGGACTACGCCACGGTGGCCCGCTGGTGGGCGGATACGGTAAAGGGTACAGGTGTTTCCCTTTACATAGGAATGGCCGACTATCTGGCCGGCAACAGCGATCCCAAGAGCCCCTGGTACGGCACGACAGCCATCGAGCGACAACTGGCCCTCAACGACACCCTGCCCCAGGTCGCGGGGGAGGCGCACTTCCGCTACCGGCTGATGGCGGAAAACCCGGAGCTGCTGGCGCTCTATGCGGAGGCCTATGGCGAGGAGTCGCAGGAGCCGGCGGAGCCGGCCTATCTGAACACCAGGGAGCACGACGCCTACATCCAGGGAAATGACGGCCGGTTCCGCCCGGAGGACTCCCTGAGCCGGGCCGAGGCGGTGGCCATGCTGGCCCGCCTCAGTGTAGACGAGCAAGGGAATCTGCTTTACAGCGGAGCGCCTGGTACCGGCGGCTTTTCCGATGTGAAGCGGGGGGACTGGTACGCCCCCTATGTGGCCTTTGCCAAGCGCTACGGCATCGCAAATGGCTATCTCGACGGCACCTTCCGGCCGGAGCAGCCGGTGAGCCGGGCCGAGCTGGTCAAGCTGATCGCCTCCTATTTTACGGTGGAGGGCGGTACGTCCCCGTTCCCCGATGTGCCGGACGGCCACTGGGCGGCGGAGGTGGTCTCTTTTGCGGCGGAGGAGGGCTGGGTGTCGGGCTATCCGGACGGCACCTTCCGGCCCGACGCGCCGGTGAGCCGGGCGGAGGCGGTCAAGATCCTCAACCATGCCCTGGATCGCCGGGCGGGGGAGCGGGCCGCGGCCCTGCCCTTTACCGACGTGGAGAAGGGCCACTGGGCCTGCGATGAGATCCGGGAGGCGGCGGTCTCCCACATCTACCGCAAGAGCGGCGAGGGAGAGACGTGGCTGACCTATGAGCGGTAATACAGGGAGGGCGCGCTGCGGCGCGCCCTCCCTGCTATTTGCGCCGCAGCAGGCGGCGCACAGGGCTGTCGGGATCGGACAGCCCCCGGAGAAAGGCCAGCGGATTGGCACAGAACAGGGCGGCGCAGGCCGCCAGCCGCCGGAAAAAGGACTGCATAAAAATCACGCTCCCCGGCCCAGTATAGGGCGGGGAGCGTGTCGCATCCGGTCGCTTTATGCCGCGGGCGCAGCTTTGCGCCAGGTATAGAGCAGAACGGCCAAGGCCACGGTGACGGGGACGGCCAGGACGATGCCGAAGCTGCCGGACAGGCCCTGCATGATGGCGATGCCGATGTTGTTGGAGTTGATGATCTGCCGGTAGGGGAGGTTATAGGCGTAATCCAGCACCAGCATGGAGATGCTTCCGCCGGCAAAGGCGAGAATCAGGGTGTTGGAGTCGGTACCCATCATGTCCCGCCCCACGTGCATCCCGGCCCGGAACAGCGCCCGGCGGGAGAGGGCGGGGTTCTGAACGTGAATTTCGGCGATGGCGCTGGCGATGGACATGGCCACATCCATCACCGCGCCCAGGCTGGAGATCAGCAGGCCGGAGAAGAGCAGGCCGCCCACCTGAATCCCGCTGGTGCTGGCCAGGGTGAGCAGGCTCTCGATGTCCGACACGTTCCAGCCCGTGATGCCGGTGGCCAGGCTGAACAGGGTGGCCGCCAGTCCGGCAATCACCACGCCCGCCACCGTGCCGCCGGCGGCCACCACGGTTTTCCGGGTGGGGCCGCCGATGAGGTACATCGTGACCAGCGTGGTGACGATACAGATGAGCACCGCCACCCAGAAGGGCGACCAACCGCGGTAGACCAGGGGCAGATAGACAAATAGAATGCAGAAGAAGGTGAACACCAGGCCGAGGGCGCCCTTGAGGCCCTGCTTTCCGCCCACCAGGCAGAGCACCAGCAGATAGGCTGCGGCGAAGGCGTAGATCACCCACTCCCGATCCTGGGAATAGATGCTGGTGATGGTGGAGTCCCCCGCCACGCTCTGCATGACCACCACCTTCATGCCCACGGTGCAGCCCGCGCCGAAGAGGAAGCCGGAGGCGCTGGTGGTCTCCAGCTCCTGACCGGCCCGGACGCCGGTGGTCATGCGTACCAGTACCCGCTGTTCGCCCACCCGGGAGCCGTCGGGCATGAGGTTGTCCTGGAGAATGTCCACGACCACGCCCTTCTCGAAGGTCTGTCCTTCCCGGTTGACCAGGGCCACCTTGTCCACCCGGTTGAGGGCGAAAACAGCGGCGAGAAATGCAGCCAGCAGCAACAGCGGAATGCCCCAGCGCAGAAAGCAGGATTTGATATTCAACAGCAGTCAGCCTTTCTCTCAGAATGGAGGCTCCCGGCAGCTATGCCGCCGGGAGCCTCGCAGTATCGGTGCCGGATGGGGCCGCTCAGGCGGCCGGAGTCACGCCCAGAGTGCCATAGAAGGAGGCGGGCAGGTAGTAGCTCCCGTTGGCCAGAACGGCGGGGGTGGTGACGCTCTTGCCGTCCACGGTCAGGGTGAGGGTCACGGCGCTGCCGCTGGCAGGGGTGCCGGCGGGCACGGCGTCGGCGTAGGCCGCGCCGGTGGTAATCACCACGCCGTTGTCCCAGCTCACATTGAACTGGTTGTCCTGGCCGGAGACCGCGGCGGCCACGTCCCGCAGGCGGTAGTAGGTCTCGCCGCCCTCAGTCAGGGTGGCGGCGCCGTCGGTCTTCTGGATGGTGAAGGTGTCGTCAATCGCCTCCACCTTGCCTTCGGCAGTGATCTGGTAGGTGGTGATGGAGAAGCTGTCGCTGTCCATGTCGATGACTGAGTAGCTGGGCAGCCAGTTCTGGCTGCGCTCGGCGATATAGTCCTGCTGGGTGGGGATCAGCTCGTAGAATTTGGAGCCGGAGGCCGAGTTGGCGGTCATGTAAAGGGTGCCCTTGGGATTGACCACGGTGTTTCCGGTGGTGTCCTCGATGGTGTAGCAGCCGTTGTCCGCCTGGAAGGCGTCGTGGAGGGCCGTGCTGGCGGTGTCGCCCTCCTCGGGGTACAGGGGGATTTTCTCGTCGGTCTGGGTGTTGAAGGCGTTGTCCCAGTCGTAGTCGCTGCCGTCCGCATTCAGACGGAACTCATAGGTGCCGTGGGTCTGGCCGTCGCCGTAGAGGAGCTTGGAGCGGCTGTAGGTGTGGTCGTGGCCCTGGAGCACCACATCGATGTCGTACTTGTCAAAGATGGGGGTGAGCTGTGTGCGGAGGATCATGCCGTCGGTGTCGGAGTGATCCAGACCGGTGCCGTAGATATCCTGGTGGATGGTGACCACGCGCCAGGCGGCGTCGGGAGCAGAGGCAATGGCCTCCTGGATGGTCTTCTCGTGCTCGGCTACATTGTAATTGTTGGTGTTGAGCACGATAAACAGGCCGGCGCCGTAAGAGTAGTAGTAGTCGCCGCCGGCCTGGGTCTTGCCGTTCTCGGTGGCGTTGGGGTTGTTGAAGTGGTAGGTGTAGTCGGGGTTCAGGGAGTCGTGGTTGCCGATGGTGGTGGCCACGGGCAGCCCGGCCAGCACGGCGGGGGAGAGGTAGCCCGCGTACTCCTCCTCCTTGGCCTGGCCGGTCTTATTGACCTGGTCGCCGGCGGAGATGATGAAGTTGACGCCGGGGTTCTGGGCAGTGGCGATCTCCAGGGTGCGGTTCCAGGCGAAGGCGTCGTTGCGGGCGGCGGTGTTGGCCGCGCCGGAGCCGGCCGTCAGGGCCTCGCCGTTCTGGGGCTGACCCTTGGAGGCGCCGATCTGGGGGTCGCCTACATAGAGCATCTTTACGGAGTCGAAGCTGCCGGTCTTGTACTCCTGTACCTCGCTCTGTACGCCGTTCTTCTCCACGGTATAGTAATAGGTGGTGTTGGCCTCCAGCCCGGTGACGGTGACATGGTTATAGTCGTAGGCCACGCCGTCGGTCAGGCTGTCGTCCACCTGGGCGGCCTTGCCAGTGAAGGCGGTCAGGTGGTCCTTGTCGGTGCCGAAGTGAACCACCGGCGTGGCGGCCTTGCCGCTCTCCGTCTTGCTGTACCAGGCGAAGTTGAGCTGGGTTTCGTCTGCGCCGGGGGTGAGGGATACCTTGGTGTAGTCGGCGGCTACGGTCTCCCACTCCTTGACCCAGTCCTGCCAGGCGGCAGAGCCTCCGGTGACGCTGCTGTCGTTATAATTGGCCGTGGCGGCCAGGGCCATGGGGCCGGCGCTCAGGACCAGCGCGCCGGTGAGGACGCCGGCCAGGACCTTGTTGCGTTTCTGCATGCTTTCCTACTTCCTTTGCAGTTTGGTTTTGGTTCCATGGAACCAGGGGGCAGTATAGCACCCGCCGCGCCAAGCTACAAGGCACCTTTCCAAAGCTTTCCCTAACCTTTACCGGGGCTTTACGTTTCTGCTCCCCGTGCAGCGGATAAAAAGAAGGGAGCGGTGTGCCTCCCTTACTCGCGGCGCAGTTTCTGTTCGGCGACAGCGACCGTCTGCTCGTAGCGGTCAATTTTGGAGTTAAGGCGCTCCAGCGTCTGCCGCATCTCCTCCATCCGCTCCAGCAGCAGCTCCCTCTGCTCAATGAGGATCTGTTTGCGGGCCTCGGTGGTATCCTCCCCCTGCTGAAACAGGGAAACATACTCGATCAGAGCCTCCACCTGGATACCGGCTCCCCGCATACACTTGGCAAACTCCACCCAGGCGCAGTCCTCCACGGTATAATCCCGGATGCCGCTCTTGCTGCGGTGAACGGTGGGAATCAGGCCGATGCGCTCGTAATACCGCAGGGTATCGGCTGAGAGGTTGTATTTACGGCTGACTTCGGCAATGGTCATAAGGTCATCTGCTCCTTCCGGCGGGCTGGCTCCCGCTGTTTGTTCGATTTTATCACCTGGACTCCGCTCCAAGTCAAGGCTGAGTTTGGAAAAAAAGCAGAAAAATATTGCAGGCGGCAGTTGACAATGTGCGAAAAGTGTGGTATCATCTTTTTTGCATTTGGCCGGAGACCGGACGTGGAGAGATGTCCGAGTGGTTGAAGGAACCGGTCTTGAAAACCGGCGATGTGGAAGCATCCGTGGGTTCGAATCCCACTCTCTCCGCCACATTTTTTCCAAATGTATCCTGTATTTGGCATGCAGAAGTACCCAAGTGGCCGAAGGGGCTCCCCTGCTAAGGGAGTAGGGCGGGAAACCGTCGCGAGGGTTCAAATCCCTCCTTCTGCGCCAAATCCCGAAGTCTTTACCGGTAAAGACTTCGGGATTTTTTATTCCCGCAAATCTTTGGCGCTGATATTGGGGGGGCGTACCCGCCGGCGAAAACTCCATACTCTATCGCGTCGGCCATTTGGCGGAGGAGAGTGACGGATCAGCCAAAATTAATATGTGAATTTTGTGTAAAGTTTATAATTGACGGCTTGCATTTTCCCCCAAGAGCGTATATACTAAAATTATCAATCAAAGAAAGGAGGCTGGTACAGTATGGTATGGTACAACAGCATCGGCGCTTCCGACGTGGATGACCTCATCTTTGGCAGCGACGACCAGGTGATTTACAGCGAGCGGTAAAGGGTCCTGAGGCAGAAACCACACCTATTGGTGTGGGTTTTTTGTTTTTATAAAGAAATCTTAAGGAATTTCCTCTGGCATAGAGAGCCAAAACGTGGTAGCCTATAGACAATTCGATTGGTGAGGCGACAGACCGACATGAAACGACATAAATGGCTGCTGACCCTGCTCCTGGCTGTGTTCCTGTTGGGCGGCGGGGCGTTCCTGCTTTGGCAGACGGGCTTTTTTTCCTCCGTTGGCTCGTTGGAGGAGATGCGAAATTATATAGAACGCTTTGCGCCCTATTCCCACCTGTTCTTTTTCCTGATTCAACTGCTCTCGGTGGTGATCGCACCCATTCCCAGCAACGTGACGGCGCTGGCTGGGGCGGTGCTCTTTGGAATGTGGCCCTCATTCCTGATGACCTGGTTGGCAGTGGCGGGCGGTTCCGTCCTTGTGTTCTGGCTGGCCCGTGTACTGGGGCAGCGGTTTGTGGAGCGGCTGGTCAACCAACGGGTGGCGGACAAGTACCTGGAGGTTATACGCAGGAAGCGGGATATCTTTTTGATTCTTGTCTTTCTCTTTCCCTTTTTCCCGGACGACCTGATCTGCATTCTGGCGGGGCTGACCGACATCCCGCTGCACCGCTTTTTCCTGATCGTACTGCTCACACGGCCCTGGGGCCTTCTGGTGGCCTGTGCGTTGGGCGGCTCGGTGCTCACAATTCCCGTGTGGGCGATGCTTCTGCTGGGAGCCGCCGGAGTGGCCGTCTTCGCCGTCTGCCTGAAATATGGAGACCGTTGGGAGGCCGCGCTTCTAGAGCGGTTCAAGCGATAAATACACCGGACGGCGGGCCGTGCTTCTTGTCAAGCGCGGCCCGCCGTTGTATAATGCTTTTCATATGGGAGGGGGGACGGGATTTGGCGGGGCGCATAAAGACCGGATGCTTCCTCGGGGCGGAGGCGGCGCTTTATCTCGGATTTCTGGCGCTGGATCTGCTCCGGCCGGGGAGCGGCTGGGCCCTCCTGCTGAAATACGGGGCGGTGGCTCTGTGCTTCTTGGCGGCCTTGGACCGGGCCGGAACGGAGGACGGGCGCCTGGTGTGCGCCGCGCTGGCCTTTACGCTGGCAGCGGATTGGTTTCTCCTGATCCTTGATTCCTTCTACCTGGCGGGGGTGGCCTGCTTCTGTGTGGTACAGGCGATTTACCTGCTGCGCCTGCACCGCTGGGGCGCTGGCCTGCTGTGGCCGCTGCGCGTGGGGCTGACGGTTGCGGCCCTGGCGGTTGCGGCGCTCCTGAGGGCGCTGGAGCCGCTGACGGCTGTGACCCTTTGTTATTTCGCGGAGCTGGCCTGCAACACGGTGTCCGCCCTGCGTCTGGGGCGACGGGGGCGGTGCTTCGGGCTGGGGCTGCTGCTCTTTGTGGGCTGTGACCTCTGCGTGGGCCTGCACAATCTGGCGGCCTTCCTGCCGGTGGTCGATACCGGACCGCTCTTTTCCTTTGCCCAGGTGGGCATGTGGCTCTTTTACCTGCCCTCTCAGGTGCTGATAACCCTTTCTGTGAGAAAGAAGTGACTGTAAATGCGTTCCTCCAAACTGGCCACAGCGGCTTTGACGGTCATTCTGGCCCTGCTGGTGCTCAGCGCATCCATTGCGGTGCCGATCCTGTTCCGGCCCTTTTACTATATACAGATCGATGCCCTCCGCCTGCCTGAGCGTACCGGATGGCCGGAGGAGGTCATACGGGAGGCCTACGACGAGGTGCTGGACTTCTGCGTTCTCGGAACGCCCTTTGGGACCGGGGAGCTGTCCTGGTCGGAGTCGGGGCGGAGCCACTTTGCAGATGTCCGGGTGCTCTTTCGGGCGGACTTTTTAGTTTTGGGCGTCACGGCTGTGTCTGCGGCGTTGCTCCTCCTCCTGAGGCGGCTGCACCGGCTGGAGTTTTACCGCCCAGTGGGCCGAGGACCGGGGTTTTGGGCGGGGGTGCTGGCCGCCGGTCTGGTACTGGCGGTGGGCGCTCTGGCGGCGCTGGACTTCAGCCGGGCCTTTACCGTCTTTCATGCGGTCTTTTTTCCCGGCAAAGACAACTGGCTGTTTAATCCTGCCACGGATGAAATCATTCTGATCATGCCGGAGCGCTTTTTCCTCAACTGCGCCCTCCTGATCGGGGCGGTACTGCTGTCCGCCTGCGGAGCGCTGATTGCAGGGGATCTGCTGTCTGCCCACAGAAGAAAGAAGAAGACAGTGTTGCCGCGCTGAGTGTCACGGCTTTGGGACCCGGGCCATAGAATGGCCTGGGTCCCTTTTTCATTCCGGCCCGCCGCTCCGCCTCCGCACCAAATGGGCGGTGGTTCATAGAATAGAGCGGGGAAGGAAGGGCCTTTTGAATACTCTGCTAGGAGGTATTGCAATGCCTGAGAAGGTCATGCCCGGTCCGGTGCAGGATACTGCCTGTATCCGCGAGGCCGTGTGCATACACACGAAGAAGATCTATGATTCTTGCAAAGAGGAAGATATAGCGCCTTATAGATAATGAAGGATAAAATAACAACGTCCGTCTCAGAGAAATCTAAGGTCGAAACGGAGTTGAAAGTCAGCCGGCTTTGTCTTCTTTGCCTTGGTGTACCACGCTGTTTCGATGACACTCTTCAGCAGGGCGTTGCGACCGGCAGCATCGGAGGCGTCATAGGCGTCGAGGACGGCCCGGATTTTTGCGGCCAGGGCGGAGGGATCTGCCGTGGCCGCTTCCTGGATGGCGCGCTCGGCCTCCTGCTGGCGGCGCTCCAGATGTGAAATTTTCTCTTTGACGGCGGCCATGCGCTCCCGGAAGGTGGGGATATCATACTCGCCGATCTCCAGTAGCTCATACAGCCGGGTCTTTTGGCCCAATGCTGTGGCGAGCTCTTTTTTTATGGCTGCCAAGGTGGAATCCAGCACCGAGGTGTCACGGGCGGCGCTGGCCTGGCGTTCCATCTCCAGGCGGGCCAAGGTGTCCCGCAGGTAGGAGAGCACCCTGTGTTCCACAAGCTCAAACTTGGCGGAGGCACAACACCCAGGACGGGGACACAGCAGATAGGCCCCGCCTTTCATGGTCATGCGCTGCATATGACCTCCGCAGTTGGTACAGCGCACCAGCCCAGCCAGAGGACTATGCACAGTGCCATCCCGTCTGGATGGGATGTAGCGCCCGGCCATGACGGCCTGCACCTTGTCATAGGTTTCCTGGTCGATGATGGCGGGGTGAATGCCATCCACAATCGTCCAGCTCTCGCGAGGATTGTAGATGGTGATATGCTTGGGGTTCCCCTTGCTTCCCTTGCGGATGTGGGTCTTTTGATCCCACACGATTTTCCCGGCGAAGGTGGGGTTGCGGAGGATGTGGGCCACGCTGTTGCGGGTAAACTCCGAGGCGCGGTGGGGCTTGGCGCCCAGGGAATTGATATGACGAGCGATGGAGACGCAGCCGTAACCTTGGAGATACAAGTCGTACATCATGCGGACAAACTTGGCCTCCGGCTCGTAGATCTCCAGGGTTGGTTTGCGATCCACCGTCACCTTGCGGTAGCCATAGGGGGCATTAGCCACGTAGCAGCCGTCCTGAATAGTCTGCTTCAGACCTCGGCGGAGGCGCTTGTTGATGATCTTGTATTCCCGGCGAGACATGAAAGTCTTGAACTCGGCCATTTCGTCGTCCAGATCATCGGAGAGGTTGTAAGTGTGCTCCGGGGTAATAATCAGTGTATCCGAGTCCCGGAAGGCATCGAGTATGATGCCCTGGTCCTTCATGCGGCCGCGGGAAAGCCGGTCCAGATCCATCACCAGCACTGCGTCGTAACGCCCCTCTTCCACGTCTTCCAGCAGGCGGAGCATCTCAGGACGGGCATAAAGGCTCTCGCCGCTGACCACCTCGTAGTAGGTTTCGATAATGTGAATGTCATTGGCTTTGGCATACTCCGCCAGCGCTTTCCGGTGCTTGGCCAACACCTCCTCGGTGTCCAGGCCCTCCTCCATACGGCTCTTGCGGAGGTATTGTGCTGCGTCCATGGAATCCCCCCTGTCCATAGCTAGGGATTTTGATAATTAACAAGCACCCTGCCCCGGCCACAGCCGGGACGGGGTGCTAATGTGTCCAAGTCGGACACATTTTGATATTTCTTTTTTTCAATCCACACCTCCCGCGAGAGAGGTGACAACCAGTTAGCAGAAGTAAGAGATACTACCGAAGTAGGAAAGCCACTTTTCAATGACCTCACCGCTTCGGGCTTCTATTACCTTCATGATATTGCGCAGAACACGGTCCGGAATACGGGAGTTGTTATTACAGAGGTAACACTTGCCCGCCCGGGTGATCCAGATTTTCGTTGCGTTCCCGTTTGGGGCTCCCTGGCAGACATGGACGTGAATCGGTTCGAGCGGGTCATTTTCATTGCTCCAGAAGAACACCCAGTAAGAGCCAACCTTAAAAACTTGAGGCATTCTCCAGCCCTCCCTCCTGCGAGAATTGGAGGATCAGGTGGGCGGTGGACTGAATGACTTCCAGATACCGGTCGAGGTCGGCCTGGGTAAAGCCGAGGATATCCTCCCAGGTATAATCGGGCAGATAACACGACGCATGGTGAAAGCAATCCTTGGTGTCCGGCTTTTCAAGATAGACCTTGACACGCCCGTCCGGGTGCATCTCGGAGTGGACGATCTCTGTGCCGTCGTCCAGAGTCATAAATGGATACATCATACGGAGACCTCCATTATTTCAATCCACACCTCCCGCGAGGGAGGTGACAACAAAAACTTGAGACATTCTCCAGCCCTACCTCGGGCGGCGGGGAAGGGGCATCCGCCATCACTGTGCTCTTTTCAGTTTTTCCATTTCCCGGTTCAGTTTTTTCACCATGGCCTCCAGAGCGTTGATCCTGGTGTCCATGACCTCCATGTCGTCCAGGCGCTCCAGCTTCTCCAGAATGGTCTGTTGCCCCTCGGCCAAAAGGTTGAACCGGGTGGTGACCTCGGTGTCCAGCAACAGCTTCGTCCGTCTGGTGCTTTCGTCCAGGATTTCCTGCTTCTGCTGAGCCAGCAAACCCTTTGTCTCGGACATAATGTCCTGCTTCTGCTGGGCCAGCAAGCCCTTTGTCTCGGACATAATGTCCTGCTTCTGATGGGCCAATTTGGCATCCATCAACTGAGCGATTGCCTGTAAATCTTTTTCGTCCAACATACGAATACTCCTTTCTGTCGTGTCCGATTTGGACACATTATACCCTACTGGATACCGCTAAGGACGGCGACGGCTAGGCCGCGACCTCGTAGAAGGAAATCATTCTTCAGGTATTTGGGTTTCTATCTTTTCGTAATATTTCATGAAATCATTATCGTAAGCTCTGAACTCCTCCGTATAAGATGTTAGACTTCCGGAGGGGCTGATTGCTAAATTTGTGAAGCCTTGATACTCTTCATACATGGCATCAATGGTAGTATAACAGGCAATAAGATCCTCCGGCGGATTTTGAAGTGTCTGCATGATATCTGTGACTTCAGACTGATTCGCCTCTATTTCCCGGATAGCATCAAGCGTTGAGGATGCAGAGTAGAGGGCGGCAAGAGAGTCATTAAAATCATCATTGAACCTGCCATTTGTCATAGTATACTCGTCGGTGTCGCTGGAGATTTCTTCGTAGATGGTGTTATACCAGACGGCCTTTGTCAGATTACATAGGCTCTCCGCATCTGCCGCTCCCTTCAACATCGTGCTTCGGGCAAGCCATAAATTATCGATGTATTGTGACCGCGAATTGCTTCTGGATAAAGTGACAGCCGCCCAGATGCCAACGATAGCAAGGATAATGGCAACGGCAGCAATGATGACTCCGTTCCGAATTTTCTTTTTCTGCTCCGGGGATGTAAGTTTGACTGATGTGACCTCAACAGGTTGTGGCGCTACGGTATCTGCTTCTTCTTGAAATGGATACCCACAGTGTGGACACGCTTTTACTTTGTCAGATATCTCTTTTCCGCATTCAGGACAAACAATAAGCGCCATGTTTATTCTCCTCTCTCTATTTCATACCATGAATAATCAGGTTACACGGCCATTCTGTTTCATGCCCAACTGATCAGCGGGCGGCGGGGCAGAATGACACGTCCGTAGTAGGTCAGCACAGTATCATCGCCGCGGGCGCTGATGAAACGGTCGGCATCATGGCGGGCCCGGTTGAGGGAGAGTAGCCGGACATTGCCCGCGTCGTCCTTGTAATACTGCTTGCACAGCATATCGCCGTCCACGTAAAAGATGCCAACATCCCCATTCTCCAGAGGCTCCCGGTTGACATAGACGATAGAGCCGTCCATGATATAGGGCTCCATAGAGTCGCCGTCGATCTTCACCGCAAAGTCGGCGTTGCGCGGGGCCTCATTACTGATCTCGATATAATCAAAATCCTCGCCAGCAGCGGGAGAGGCCATGCCGGCAGCGGCGGGAGTATAATAAAGCGGAATGATGCGGGTGCTCTGGGGCTCTGCCTCGCCAGTCTCTCGGCGGCGGCGCTCCTCCGCCATGCGCTTCTGTTCCTCCGTAATCACAATTTTAGTCATGTTCCGCCCATGGCGGTCCAGGCCCTCGTAGTCCTTTGCTATTTTCTTTGCCTCGTCCGACAACTCGGGTGAGGTGTTTTTTTCGTTTTTAGGAGTGTCGTCGAAATCATCTAGGCGACAACCAAGCGCCCGGGCGATAGCCTGTATGGTGTCAAGAGTGGGATTTGTTGTAATCCCGGCGGTAATTTTGCTTATTGTGCTTTTGGGGATTCCCGACCTCTCACAGAGCTCGTCGATGCTCATATTCTTCGCTTTGCGAATTTCATTTATCTTTTCAAGACCCATACTATCACCTCTATGCAAGAAGATTGTATATGTAGGGCTCCACAAAGTCAAGAAGAAAAATTCATTTTGTGGAAACAGGATGACAAAAAGACTATTGACAGATTCATTTTATGGTGCTACTATCAAGGTGAAAATTCATTATATGGAATTGAGGTGGTAGAGATGAACGTCGAATTTCCAATTTTGGCGGGAGAAATTGCAAAGCGTGGAATTAAAAAGACTGCTATTGCCTCTGCTTTGGATATTTCCAGCCGGGCTCTTTATAACAAGATGTCTGGAGTAGTCCCTTTTACATGGCCGGAGACGTGTGCCATTCAGGCGCAGTTTTTCCCGGACATGGACAAGGACGATCTATTCCGCCGGGCAAACGACCAGCCGGGCGCGTAGGGGGGAAAATAGTAATGGGTGAGGTAATCATTCGCGCTGAGATCATCCCGCTGGAAGGGGTGGAAATTGATATAACTGCCGTCCAGAGAGAGATACTCGAAATTGCAAAAAAACACCCAGGGGTCAATATCAACACCTGGGTGTGTCAGGAAACTACGGCTCCGCATCAGGCTCGCTAAAGACACTGACAGCTCTCAGGCCCTGATGGGAAACCGTACTTTGCCCGTCCTCTGCACAGACTAAAAGGTCGTAGGCTACAGGGAACCGATGCGTGAGAATGTCATCGCCCTCAACGGTGACTTCCTCATCATCCTGCATGTAGGTGACCCGTGTTACCTTCTTGCGTTCAAAATCCTTGCCACGACCATACTCTGCGACCAATCTAATCAATTTATCCACCCCCTTTCTGGTATCGACATTTTACCACAAAGAGGGAGTGTGGGACAAGAGAGGAGATGTCGGAATGG
>OJPN01000358.1_pt1 | contig 39584 bp, 27 predicted proteins | sample 1598511 | NCBI WGS metagenome assembly OJPN01 (sample SAMN03922485, study PRJEB24848) | human gut metagenome | isolation source: stool sample | host: Homo sapiens | place: Germany | collected 2011-05
TTTAACCCCCTCGCCCTGCGGGCACTCCCCCTATATCGCTGCGCGACACAGAGGGAGAGGTTGCTGCTCCCTGTTATTTTTGTTGTTGCCGGTATTTTCTAACCCCTCCGTCCTACGGACACCTTCCCTATATGGCTGACGCCACACCCCGTAATGCTACGGTGCACGGCAAGGGAGGAGGTTAAGAGTGTACAGGGGAGAGAAAAAGGGAAAGAATACACACAAAGCACCGAAGGAGTAAAAACAGAGGAGGTTAAATATAGCTAGACTTTTCCATGTACTTCTTTCCGCTTTTATCGGGCGGTGAAGATGCCGGTTTACAACTTCACTTTCTTTATCTTACCCTTACTTTCGTTGTGCATACGGTCTACCGCGGTCACCACATATACATATTGGCGGGTTCCGTGTTTATAAGGGAGCAAAAATTTCGTGTCCCGAGTAACAGCTACGAGATGTGATGCATCACATAAACAAATGTCTTCGCTGGGTGCAAAACGATAGACACAGAAATAAATTTGCTTCTGCATCTCATCGTCGGTTTTCTTTCTTTTCCACTGCAATTCGTATCCCTCGGGAGTCCATTTTGCCTTCAAGCCCTTCACCTCGTCGGGAGCCTTGCTGTCGATAAACGTATAGGCCGGAATAAGGGCGGGAACTGCATGGTAATATCCCTTCAAGTCATCGGCTATGCCTTTATAATTTTCCAACAAGGAATAGCCCGGCCAGAAACAGTTCCCACCTACGTGGTCGAGATAACGGCTCAACTGCATTTTATGGTTCAGTTGCGTGTATATGGGATTCACGTCGGTAGCATTCATCGTACGTGCTACGTCTTGACCGATGTAGAGATGACGTCCGTTGGCATGATTGTTCCACCAATAAATCAGTGTCTCGACACATGCGGCCTGATGACCTATCTCCCAATAAAGTTGCGGTAACATGTAATCGACCCAACCGTTGCGAGTCCACAGCAACACATCGGCATAGAGCTGGTCGTAGTTTTGCAACCCGTTCGTTGCACTGCCGTCCGGGTCGCTCTTTTGATTCCGGTAAATACCGAACGGGCTGATACCGAATCGCACCCACGGTTTACGCGATTTTATAATCTCGTGCAGTTCCTTAATCAATGCATTGACATTCTCCCGACGCCAATCGCCACGATCCATACCGTTACCGTACCGGGCATAACTGTTTTCATCGGGGAACTCGCTGCCTGCTATCGGATAAGGATAAAAATAGTCGTCCATGTGAATGGCATCTACATCGTATCGCGATACAATATCGTCGACTACCCGGCCGATGAAGCGGCGGCACTCCGGTAACCCCGGATCGAAATAGAGCTGTCGGCCATACCGAACGAACCATTCGGGGTGTTTATGATAGATGTGCGATGCGGCGAGCGGCTCATCGGCATTAGTTCCCACCCGATAAGGGTTGAGCCACGCATGCAACTCCATGTTGCGGGCATGACATTGCTCGATTATATACTGCAACGGGTCCCACAACGGTTCGGGAGCCACGCCTTGCTTCCCGGTCAGATACTTGCTCCACGGTTCAAGCTCCGAACGATAAAAGGCATCGGCCGTCGGGCGCACTTGGAAAATAACCGCATTGATACCGATATGCTGCAAACTATCCAACATTTGGTCGAAATAGTCTTGCATCGCATCCCGATTCATCTCCATGTAGCGACTCTGACCTACCGTGTGAATCCATGCGCCGCGAAATTCTCGTTTCGGGTGTTCTGCACCCTGCGACAGCATTCCGCTTAAAAAGGAAAACAATAATAGTGATAAATAAATTTTAAGTTTCATTGTATTGATTTTTGTTTTATGAGACAAAAATAGTGCAAGGCAGGGAGATAACCAAATTTATTTGTTTCTGTGTTCGTTCATATTATCTTTGGCAAATATAGGATACGGCTCGGCATAGTCAAAACTGAAATGAGATTTCCGTTTGCCTCTGCGCTCACCTTTCACTATCTTTGCAATATGCGAGAATAAGTCGGGCTGGGCACGAAAAAAGAGATTGGTTTTATCCGACTCGCTTTTTACTCTGCATGCACAACGTGCAAAATATAGATACAATATGGATATTATATGGATTATTGTAGGAGCGATATGCTTGCTCGTCGGGTTAGCGGGTTGCTTTCTTCCGGCACTTCCGGGTCCTCCGCTCTCTTATGTGGGCATGATACTTCTTCATCTCACCGACAAGGTGCAGTTTACTGCGACACAGCTCATCGTCTGGGCCATATTGGTCATTATTGTACAGGTGCTCGATTACCTCACACCTCTCATCGGCACGAAATACAGCGGAGGTAGCAAATGGGGGAACCGGGGCTGTATAGCAGGAACCGTCATCGGCATATTCCTCTTCCCTCCATGGGGCATTATTTTCGGTCCTCTCGTGGGAGCCGTCATTGGTGAACTGTTGGGTGGCAAACTCACACACGAAGCTCTCAAAGCCGGGCTGGGCGCTTTTGTAGGATTTCTCTTGGGAGTAATTTTAAAGGTATCGCTCTGCGGTTATTTCGTGGTTGTCTTCATTTCTGCTCTATTCTGATTTCTTTTCTTTCTTTCTTGAGAAGAAAGACGAAAAATTTTTTTTCGAGCGGTATGATGATGGCTCGGTCGATAGTTCGTGGGGATTGTCCTTGTATATTTCAACCCCTCTCCTCAGAAACGGTTGTTTCTTCGGTTTCTCCCCTATTGCTTCGCTACACCCCGCAATGCTACGGGGCACGGCAAGGGAGATGTTGATGCCCGGTTTGCTGCTGTCGCTGTTTTTTCAACCCCTCCGTCCTTCGGACACCTCCCCTATATTTTGTTTGGCAACAAAACACAGGGGAGGAGTTTAAAAGTAACCCTCTATTCATATAGACTGAGTCATAATAATGGGGAGAGAAGGGGAAAAATTTTTTGCGAAAAACGTCTTTTTTGCTATCTTAGTAGCGCAAAAAGGAGGTACAAACTATGGGGAAACGAGTATATTTAGGCTTGGGCTCGAATTTGGGGAATAAGGAGCGAATCGTGAGAAAAGCCATCGACAAGGTTGGTGAACGGGTGGGAGCGGTCGTTGCCGTGTCGTCGTTCTATAAGACGGCTCCGTGGGGCTATCAATCGGTGCATACGTTCTGTAACGCTGCTATCGCAGTAGATACCGATTTATCTCCCGAAGAGGTATTATTCACCGTACAGGAAATCGAGCGGGAATTGGGTAGTAAAAAGCATCGGGAAAGAGATGGTAGTTATGTCGACCGGCTTATCGATATAGATTTACTCGACTATGACGGTTTGGTGTTGGATACTCACTCGCTGGTGTTGCCTCACCCGTATATGCACAAGCGGACTTTCGTGATGACCCCGCTTGCCGAAATAGCTCCGCAATGGGTGCACCCGGTATTGGGAAAGACGGCAACGGAGCTATTGAAAGGTTTACAGAACGAAAAGTGATTTAGCCCCAGAGTTTTATTTATATGATACGATCGGGGAAAGGCTCACAACATAGAGAGACTTTGCGTTTGCCGGTACATCTCTATTTTATGTACATTGTTTTTCGGCAAAATTGCAAATAAATTTGCTTTTGCTTTGGACTTGTACTATCTTTGTAGCCGAAAATGTGGAAGGATTTGGCTGCTTGCAACCACGGAAAAAAATGCTAAAACTGCGTTACGGGGCTTTTCGAAGCCCGTCCGGCTTTATCAAATCACCTTTGTTTTCGTGGGAATTGCGGTCTTTCTTCCTCCAATAATGTATCACTATTATTCAGGAGAGAAACCAATGAATTATTTGTTTACCTCGGAATCGGTGTCGGAAGGACACCCCGATAAAGTGGCCGACCAGATATCGGACGCTTTGCTCGACGAGTTTCTGGCGTATGACCCGAACTCGAAAGTTGCATGCGAAACCCTTGTAACGACCGGTCAGGTCGTATTGGCAGGCGAGGTTAAATCGAATGCTTATGTCGATTTGATGGAGGTTGCCCGCAGAGTGATTCACCGTATCGGATATAATAAAAGTTCGTATAAGTTCGATGCCGACTCGTGCGGTATTTTTTCGGCCATACACGAGCAGTCGGCCGATATCAATCGGGGCGTGGAGCGCGCCGAAGCGATGAGTCAGGGGGCGGGAGATCAAGGTATGATGTTCGGGTATGCTTGCAATGAGACGGATAATTATATGCCGTTGTCGCTCGATTTGTCTCACTTGTTGCTTACCGAGCTGGCCGTTATCCGCCGGGAGGCTTCGGCAATGACCTATCTGCGCAAGGGGAAGGTGACTTCGTATTTGCGTCCCGACTCCAAATCGCAAGTAACCATCGAATATAATGAACGGAACGAACCTGTGCGGGTGCATACGATCGTATTGTCGACCCAGCACGACGAATTCGTGACTCCGGCCGATGACTCGAAAGAGGCTCAGGAAGCGGCCGACCGGGAGATGTTGCAGACGATTTACAACGATGTGAAACAGGTGTTGTTGCCTCGTGTGATCGCACAACTGCCCGAACGGGTACGAACCTTGTTCGACGACCAGTTGATTTTATTGGTGAATCCTACCGGCAAATTCGTTATCGGCGGGCCTCACGGGGATACGGGATTGACGGGTCGCAAGATTATCGTCGACACGTATGGCGGCAAAGGAGGTCACGGAGGTGGCGCATTTTCGGGAAAGGATCCCTCGAAGGTAGACCGTTCGGCCGCATACGCCGCTCGTCATATTGCCAAGAATTTGGTAGCGGCAGGGGTGTCGGACGAGATTCTGGTGCAGGTGTCGTATGCCATAGGAATCGCCGAACCGGTGAGCGTTTATGTGAATACTTACGGTAAATCGCACGTGGCGATGAGTGATGCCGAGATAGCCCGACGGGTGTGCGAGATTTTCGATATGCGTCCGAAAGCTATCGAGGAGCGTTTGAAGTTGCGTAATCCTATTTATGAAGAGACGGCGGCTTACGGTCACATGGGAAGAAAACCGCAAACTGTCGTGAAGACATTCAAATCGCATTATAACCTCGAACCGATCGTTCGTGAGGTAGAGCTGTTCACTTGGGAGAAACTCGATTATGTCGAAGTCGTGAAAAAGGCTTTCGGAATGGCATGATGAGAATTCGAGCGATCGTGTATGCCAGTTTTGCCACGGTGATATGATTCCTTGATAATGGGATATTCATGGGAAATATTATATGACTATGAATTATATAGATATAGATAGTTCGCAGCATGAGCTTTACGACTCGTGGCGGAAATTGTATACTGTCAGTTTCCCTATCTTCGAGCAGCGGACGCAAGAGCAGCAGGAAAAAGCGTTCTCGTGTGCCGATTATCATTTGGTAGGGTATAGCGAAGGGGATATGTTTGTCGGATTTATCTCCTATTGGGAGTTTGGCAGTTATAGGTATATAGAGCATTTCGCAGTGCATCAAGGATTACGAGGACGGGGGTATGGAAGCGAAATTTTGAATGCGTTTCTCCGCTCGACCTCTAAAATTGTTTTGCTGGAAATAGATCCTATCGTCGATTCTGTTTCGAGGGCTCGTTTGAGATTTTACCGAAAGTGCGGCTTCCATGAGAACCCTTTTGCCCATACGCATCCTCCCTATCGGGAGGGTTATTCGCCTCATTCGTTGGTCGTGCTTACATCTCCCCGGTCTATAACAGAAAATGAGTACCGGATTTTTAGCACGGACTTGACCGAGGTCGTGATGCAACAAGGATAAAATTTCGAGTCCTTTTGTTCGGAGGAGTATAAAAAAGGTGTATTCAAAGAGCGGGGCTTGTAAATCGTACAAGCCCCGCTCTTTGAATATATTGTGTTTCGATTAGGAATGATGTGTTGCCCTATTGCACGGAGGCTATAAGGAGGATCTGTCGATTAGTGGGGATATCGGTTCAATCGGAAATCAGAGGGGATTGTCTTTTTATATTTCTACCCCTATATAATCTTTTTAACCCCCTCGCCCTGTGGGCACTCCCCCTATATTCTCTAACGGAAATACCCCGTAACACTACGGGACACGGCAGAGAGGAAGGGAATACACACAAAGAGCCGAGAAGTAAAAAGATGTTCGAAGAGCATTTTAGCCCTCTCCCTCTGCTCATCGTAGATGAGATAGGGGGAGGGCCCGCAGGGCGAGGGGGTTGAACTCTACAACCCAATGATCTTTTTCAACCCCTCTCCTTAGAAACTATTGTTCCTTCGGTGTCTCCTCTATATGGCTAACATAGTACCCCGTAGTACTACGGGGTACAGCAGGGGAGGTGTAGTACGCTTTGTACAGAAATTTAAGCAAGAATCAACCTTTTACCGAAAAGTCCGGAGTGTGTTTGTCGACAAGTGATTCATTGCTAAAATTTATGCCTGCCCCACGGATTGAAAAAGCTATGTGTGAAGGAGGAATCAGTAATTGCTGAAATTCTGGGGTTTGATGACGAACCCTACTCTCAGGCGAGAATGGAATTTGTTATAGTCGAGCAGTCCTTCGCCGTAACCGTTGTAATATTGTATAAAGAAATATTGGTTTTCGTTGGGGAATAAGCGGGCATTCAGTTCGATAACGGTGTTGAAATTGAAATTCCAGCCGCTCCGCTTGGTGAGAATAACGGTAGCCCCGAACCGACGATTGTCGCTTATGTAACTACCTGCTAATTGAAAAATACCGCAGTATTTGAGGATATCCCGGTTGTTCCCGCTGTCGATGATAGGTATCCATGTTTTGAATTGAAGCTCTACATTGCGATCGACGGCGAGCGCACCCATAAACGAGATTTTATTCCAACTGCGAGACCAAATGCTGTCTTTCCCGTTCGATTCATGTTCGATCAGGAGCGAGACTTGTCCGATAAGTCTATTTCGATGTATGACCAGATGCGATAGCCCTATGCCGGGATTGAAATTGAGGTCGTACATCGGGAGAGATTCTTGAAAGACATTCCAAAATGCTTTTTGCGTATAGGTTATAAAGAGGTAGGTGTCGAATGGAAGTTTACTTTTTGTAAGTCTCTGGCTGATGCTTAGTTGGAATTTTACATCGGAATTTTTATTGGTCGGTTTGCTCCCGATGGTCGTACCCCCGATGAAGTAGTTGTCTTTGTATAGTGAAAAATAAGGTCTTTTGTCCAGCTCTTCACGCACGCTGTCGGGATTGTATCGGGGGACATCGTTTCGGATTTGGGTAAAACCCGGAATGCAGAGCAGAACTATCAGCAGTAAGATAAACAATCGTTTCATATACAAATATAACAAATGGTGGGAGAAATGAAAAATGAACTTGTTCATTTTTTTATTTCGAACCGCATCTATATCCGATACATTCCGATATAGATAATTGTGCAAATATATGCTATATCGGCTTTATTTTATAGGTAAAAAGGTCGTTCTTTTTCGCCGGTTTTTCCATTGTTGTCGGGTTTTATACTTTGTTTTGCCCGGATATTGTTTTGCTCCTCCCGTAAAATCCAGTACATTTGCAAGAAATGAAAATGTTTTTTGCATGAATAAAATAGGTGCGGTACTGTGTATTTGTGTCCTTTTGCTGTCGGGTTGCGGCGGCAAGGATAACGAGTTTGTCGTGGAGGGAACTATCAATAATTTAGGAGGACGCCCTATTTATGCCGTTTATGGTCTTGAAAACGGCATTGTCGTGGATACGCTTCGTCCGCAGAATGGTTTTATCACATTCAAAAACTCGGCTTCGGCAGTTATTCCCATACAGTTTTATTATTTCGATAAAACGCCCTTGACCAAGATATATGTGCAGAACGGCGACCGGATAGAATTGTCGGGCGACGGGCAGGATCCTTTCGGGTTGAGAGTGAAAGGAAGTTCTCTAAATAAGGATTTGTTTAAGTTCAATCAAGAGAATAAAGAGTTGTTGCAGTCTTGGTCGGCAGAAAGGAACATTTCGGCATCGGGAATGAGAACCCGGCGATACGAGCAGTTGAGCAAGGAGCTGCAAGGCGTTGTGGCAAAGTATGTAGGCGAACATAAAGATTCGCCCGTGAGCGCTATTTTGTTAGATGATTATGTGTTGGGAAGGGCGAGCGATGCGTTTTGCGATTCGTTGATCGGTTTGTTGGACGACCGTGTACTGTCGGCTCCGCCGGCCGCAGCATTGGAAATGTATCGACAATTTGAAACCATACAGAAGAGTGACACCGTATTACCTTATTTATCATTGACTACGGTGGCCGATACGACCGAACTACTGAATCCCCGAGAAGCCCAAGCGACCCTGCTTTGTTTTTGGGCTGCCGAGACACCCGGAACACAGAGGTACAGCGGCTTTTTAAGGGAGATAACAGAACGATACGATTCGTTGGTGCGGGTCGTGGAAATTTCGCTGGATAGGGACAGCGCCGTGTGGAAGGAGCGAATCGAGGCCGATTCGGCCGTATGGGCCCGGCGGTGGGCGAAAGGCGGTTATCTTTATCCGGGGGTGAAAGAGCTTCATATCCAAAGCATACCTTATCTGTTGGTCGCCGATTCTTTGGGGCGGATTGTCGCCAGAGGGCTTTCGCCCGACTCTTCGAGAGTTTATATCGAACGTTTAGTAACACCATAACCTATTACTGCAAAATCTATTACTATGTTGGTGAAAGTTTTTGGCGCAGCTGTGCAGGGTATCGATGCTCTTGTAGTGACTATCGAGGTGAACTGTTCGCAGGGTATCCGTTTCTTTATGGTGGGATTGCCCGATGCAGCCGTGAAAGAGAGCCACGAGCGGATTGTCTCGGCCGTGGAACATAACGGTTACAGATTTCCGAGGAAACAGGTAATCGTGAACATGTCGCCTGCTGATATACGCAAGGAAGGGGCGGCGTATGATTTGCCTTTGGCCGTGGGGATTTTGGCGAGCGACGAGAAGATAGAAACAGGTAAATTGAGCGAGTATATGTTGATGGGGGAGTTGTCTCTCGACGGCTCCATTCTTCCTATCAAGGGGGCGTTGCCCATAGCTATCAAGGCAAGGGAGGAGGGCTTTAAGGGGTTGATTATTCCCAAAGCCAATGTTCGCGAGGCTGCGGTAGTCAATCATCTCGATGTGTATGGCGTAGAGAATATCACCGAGGTGATTCGTTTCCTGAACGGGGAGATCGAGCTGGAACCGACGGTAATCGATACTCGTGCGGAATTTTTCAGGGAATATACCCATTTCGATTTGGATTTCAGCGATGTCAAAGGTCAGGAGAGTGTCAAGAGGGCTTTCGAAGTAGCGGCGGCCGGCGGACATAACATCATACTCATAGGGCCTCCGGGCGCCGGAAAATCGATGATGGCGAAGCGGTTGCCTTCTATACTACCGCCTCTCACATTGCAGGAAGCACTCGAAACGACCAAGATACATTCGGTTGCCGGACGCATGGAGCGGGGTAGTTCGCTGTTGTCGCAACGGCCGTTCCGGGCGCCACATCATACCATATCGCCGGTAGCGTTGGTGGGCGGCGGGGCTTTTCCCCAGCCGGGTGAAATTTCATTGGCACACAACGGGGTGCTTTTTCTCGACGAGTTGCCCGAGTTTTCACGTCAAGTCCTCGAAGTGATGCGTCAACCGCTCGAAGACCGCAAGATAACGATAGCACGTGCGAAATACTCGATAGAATATCCCGCCGGGGTGATGTTGGTCGCTTCGATGAATCCTTGTCCTTGCGGATATTATAACCACCCGGAGAAAGAGTGTATATGCAGCCCGGGAACGATACAACGTTATTTGGGAAAAATTTCGGGTCCTCTGCTCGACCGCATAGACATACAAGTGGAGATCGTTCCCGTCCCGTTCGAGAAAATCTCCGACACCCGTCCGGCGGAGTCGAGCGAGTCGATTCGTCGACGAGTCATTGCCGCAAGAGAAATTCAAGCCGCACGCTTTGCCGACTATCCCGGCATCTATTGCAATGCCCAAATGACTACCCGGCTGCTGAACCAATTCGCTGTCCCCGATGAGGCGGGATTGAAACGGCTGAAAGATGCGATGAACCGTTTCCACCTGTCGGCACGGGCCTACGACCGTATTTTGAAAGTAGCACGTACCATTGCCGATTTGGAAGGTAGCGAAGGGGTACAGGTGCAACACATCAACGAAGCGGTGAATTACCGAAATCTCGACCGGGAGAATTGGGGAGATAGGTAGAAATTGTTTGTCTTGCAGACCTATATTAAAGTATAGTGAAACTCAGATATAACGATATGAAGAACATAACCGTATTTTTGGCATCCAGCGACGAGTTGAAAAACGACCGTAACAGCTTCCATTCATTGGTGGCTTCTTTGGACGAAATTTTCGAGCCTCGGGGGTATCGCATAAGGTGCAGACGTTGGGAAGATTTTTCGGCATTTTGCACCGGAAGCCGTACTCAGGACGACTACAACCGCATAGTACGTGCCAGCGATATTTGTATCTGTATGTTTCACCGCAAAGCGGGAGAATACACCATAGAGGAGTTCAATCAAGCCTTAGACGAATATGTGAAGAATCAGAGTCACCCCAAGACATTTGTCTATATTCGAGCCTTGATAGAAGGTGAAATGGAGGACGAGGCATTGAAACGATTCAAGGAAGATTTGTTCGATCGGGTGGGGCATTATTGGTGCAACTATGCTACCGACGATGCCATGAAGTTGCATTTTGTCATGCAGTTGGAGCGGATCATTCCATCGGTATCGGGCAACGCTTCCGTAACCGAGGGTAACCACTTTAAGATAGAGAACGGAGTCGTTTCGCTTTACGGCCACAAGATAGCCGAACTGGACAATCTCTCTTTTGCCGCCGAGAATCCGGAATACCTTTCGTTGAAAGAGTCCATCGCCCAATTGAATACAGAGATCGCCCGACTGAGAGCGACCGGTGTCGCCGAGCTCCAACCGATGATTGACGAGAAACAGGCGGAACTATACAAGAAACGGGAAAGTCTCAATCGATTGGAGAGCCGGCTGTTCGATCTTGCTCTATCCATCAACAAGCTGATCGGGAGCGGAACGCCGGTGAGCGAGCGCAAACGGTTGGCGATAGAGATGTTCGAGCGAGGGAACAGCAAAGGGGTCGTGGAGATTTTGAATGAAAAAGATATCGCCGCCGATGCCGCTCAGGCTTGCAAAGAGATAGAGCAAGGGAAACTACTGGTCGATTCCGGTCGGTCGCTTATCGAGGCGGGACTTCAAAAGACACGCTCGTTGGCCGAGGAATATGTTTTGCGGGCAAAGGCTTTGATGACAGACTATGCAGAGCCTCGTCGCTTCGAATTGGCTTGCCATGCCTATGAGCAGGGTATCGAGCTGACCCGTGCCAACCTTTCGGAGGAAGAGTTGGCAAAAAGTTTGTTTGAGTATGGTTGTTTTTTACAGACAAACAAACGATACGATTTGGCGGAAGTTCGTTATCGAGAAAATTTAGACATTTGCCAGCGACTTGCAGCTATTAGTCCATATGCCTACGAGCCGGACTTGGCCGGTACTCAAAATAACTTAGGCGTTTTGTATAACAATACCCAACGTTACAAGGAAAGCGAGAAGATGTATCTCTCTGCCTTGAAAATTTATCAGCGACTCACGGCGGCGAATCCACAAGTGTACGAGCCGGATTTGGCAATGACACAAAATAATTTAGGTCTTTTGTATAGCGATATCCGACGTTATGAGGAGAGCGAAGAGATGCACCTCTCCGCCGTGGAGATTTATCAACGGCTCACGATAGTGAATCCACAGGTGTACGAGCCGGATTTGGCAATGGCTCAAAGTAATTTAGGTACTTTGTACAAAGATACCCGACGTTATGAAGATAGCGAGAAGCTGTGTCTTTCCGCCATGGAAATTCGACGACGGCTTGCAGCGGCAAATCCACAGGTTTACGAGCCGGATTTGGCAATGACACAATATAACTTAGGCTGTTTGTACAGCGACACCCAACGTTATGAGGATAGCGAGAAGATGTATCTTTCCGCCATGGAAATTCGACGACGACTTGCCGTGGCGAATCCACAGGTGTACGAGCCGGATTTGGCAGATACTCAGTATAACTTAGGTTGTTTGTATTACAATATCCAACGTTATGAGGATAGCGAGGAGATGTATCTCTCTGCCTTGGAGGTTTATCAACGGCTTACGGCAGTGAATCCACAAGTGTACGAGCCGTATTTAGTACGAGCGTGCAATAACCTTTCATTCTTATTTCTCGCTCAGGGCAATTTTGAAGAAGCTGAACGGTATGCCCGTGAGGGATCAAAATATGATTTTACTCATCATACTATTTATACAAATCTTGCGGCATCCCTTCTTCTTCAAGGTCGATATGCCGAGGCGGAAGAGATATACCTGCGATACAAGGAAGAGCTAAAAGAGGACTTTCTCTCGGATTTCGAAGATTTCTATCGACGGGGAATTATTCCACCGGAACGGGAAGACGATGTGGAACGGATAAAAAAGCTGTTGTCGAAATAGGCAGAGACATACATTCGATCGGGATCGCTGCGGGTGCGGATTAGGGAGTATAACGCATCATTGGATAAACGAGCCGAGTTGCTTGTATACTATACAGAAAAACAAAATTCGGATATGGAAACAAAGAAAGAAACAAAGAAAAACACACGTCTGTTGTCATTGGATACCCTTCGGGGATTCGATATGCTTTTTATTATGGGTTTCGCCCCGTTGGTAATCGCCTTGAATGCCTTGCACCCGACGGCGGTGGGCGATGTCATAGCGGGGCACATGCGGCACGTCCCGTGGGACGGGTTTACCCAACACGATATGATATTCCCCTTGTTCTTGTTTGTCGCAGGTATATCTTTCCCGTTTTCATTGGCCAAGCAAAGGGGGAGCGGATCGAGCGACAAACATATTTACCTGAGGGTTTTCCGCCGGGGTATCACCCTCGTTTTGCTGGGATTCTTGTATAACGGATTCTTACAGTTGAATTTCCCCGATGTGCGTTTGGCAAGCGTTTTGGGGCGTATCGGGCTGGCGTGGATGCTCGGGGCTTTCATTTACATGAGTTTGAAAAAGTCGGTACAATATGGTTTGATTGTCTTTATCTTGGTGGGTTATTGGTTGCTGTTGGCTTTTGTGCCGGCTCCCGATGCTGCGGGGGCTTCCCCTCTTTCTATCGAAGGGAATCTGGTCGGATATATCGATCGGCATTGTTTGCCGGGGAAATTGATATACGGTAATTTCGACCCGGAGGGTTTACTGAGCACGCTTCCGGCGATAGTCACGGCATTATTGGGAATTTATGCGGGGGAAATCGTCCGTTCCACCCGCTTGGGAAGCGGAGAGAGAAAGAGTTTGCTTTTGTCGGGAATCGGGGTTGTGTTGGTCGCCATAGGGCTGGTTTGGAATACCGTATTCCCGATTAACAAAATGCTTTGGAGCAGTTCGTTTACCTGTTTCGTGGGAGGACTTTCGTTCTTGTTGTTCGCTTTGTTCTATTATATCGTCGATGTGAAAGGGTGGAAATCGTGGACTCTCTTTTTCCGAGTGATAGGACTAAATTCGATAACGATTTATCTGGCGCAGCAGGTGGTAGGATTTTCTCACATGAATAAGTTTTTGTTCGGAGGTATATCCCAATGGGTGGGAGAATGTGCCGGTGAGCCTGCCGGTGCGGTCGTCCTTCGTGCAGGATATGTCGCTTGTTGCTGGTTCTTCCTCTATTTTCTGTATCGGAAAAATATTTTCCTGAAAGTATAGTTTGTCGGTGGTGAACTCGTCCCATCTCATCTACGATGAGCGGGGGGGGAGAAGTCTTGTCTCTGTTGCTTTTACTGCTGGTATTTCTTTAACCCCTCCGTCCCTACGTGCCACCTCTCCTATATTTTGCGTTGTAAAACAACCCGTAGTGCTACGGGACACGGCAAGGGGAGGAGCGAAATGTTTCGAATGTTACAAGGTCTGGCGGGAGGAGGGAGAGAGCTGTTTCAATAGAGAAGCATAAATCTTACTCGTCGTTTTTAAGAGCTGACTTTTTGTTTTTCGAAACACAGGGGAGAGTGGGGAATGGGGGAGTGGCAGCGATGAAGTGAGGAGTAGAAAAAAATAAAAACAGTTTCTTACATTTTTTTAATTTCACAATTCCGGTCGAAAATGTTATCTTTGTTTCTCTTAAACGGGATTATTCATACGAATATAAAAGAAATATATCGTGGCCAAGGAAATTGTCGAAACTCCGCTGATGAAACAGTATATCGAGATGAAAGCCAAGCATCCCGATGCGATATTGCTTTTCAGGGTGGGAGACTTTTATGAAACGTTTTCGGACGATGCTTTGGTGGCATCGGAAATATTGGGGATTACATTGACTCGCCGGGCAAATGGAGCCGCCCAGTATGTGGAGTTGGCCGGTTTTCCCCATCATGCTCTCGATACTTACCTTCCCAAATTGGTGCGTGCCGGAAAACGGGTAGCTATTTGCGAACAGCTGGAAGACCCGAAACTGACAAAAAAATTGGTCAAGCGCGGCATTACGGAATTGGTGACACCGGGCGTGTCGATTAACGACAATATTCTCGATCACCGAGAGAATAATTTCTTGGCGGGTGTTCATTTCGGGAAAGGTAACAAAGTGGGTGTGGCTTTTCTCGATATATCGACGGGTGAATTCTTGACCGCCGAGGGAGATTTCGACTATGTGGACAAGCTGTTGGGCAATTTCTCTCCGAAAGAGGTGCTGTTCGAACGCACGAAACGGAAATTGTTCGAGGAGCATTTCGGTTCCCGTTTTTTTACTTTCGAGTTGGACGATTGGGTTTATACCGAGGATGCCGCTTCGGATCGCTTATTGCGTCACTTCGAGACGAAAAACCTCAAAGGTTTCGGAATTCACAATATGCCCAACGCCATTATCGCCGCGGGGTCTCTGCTTCATTATTTGGATATTACACAGCATACGCAGATTTCGCACATTACATCGCTATCTCGTATCGAGGAGGAGCGATATGTGCGATTGGATAAATTCACGGTGCGGAGTCTCGAATTGCTTTCTCCGATGAACGAAGGGGGAAAGAGCCTGCTCGACGTGATAGACCGGACTGTCACCCCGATGGGGGCACGTATGCTCAAACGGTGGGTTGTCTTTCCGTTGAAAGATGTGAAGCCTATCGAGGATCGGTTGAACGGAGTGGAGTTCTTTTTCCGCCACCCCGAAGTTAGGGAGGTTATCGATCCGCAACTCGATACGATAGGCGATATGGAACGCCTCATTTCGAAAGTAGCGGTGGGGCGTATTTCGCCTCGCGAGGTGGTTCAGTTGAAAGTGGCATTGTCGGCGATAGAGCCTATCAAGGCTGTTTGCGAGCAGAGCGATGAACCTGTATTGCAACGTATCGGGGAACAACTGAATTGCTGTACGATCATCAGGGACCGAATCGAGCATGAAATTAATCCCGATGCGCCCAATTTGGTGAATCGGGGAGGAATTATCCGCAAGGGGGTGAACGACGAACTCGACGAGTTGCGAGAAATTTCCTATTCGGGGAAAGACTATTTGTTGCACGTGCAGCAGCGCGAGAGCGAGAAAACGGGTATTCCCAGCTTGAAAATCGGGTATAACAACGTATTCGGGTATTACATCGAAGTGCGCAATACTCACAAGGACAAGGTTCCTTCCGATTGGATCAGAAAGCAGACGTTGGTGAGCGCAGAGCGTTATATCACCCAAGAGTTGAAAGAATACGAGGAGAAGATTTTGGGGGCGGAAGAGAAGATTCTTTCATTGGAAACCCAGTTGTTCAATGATTTGATTCTTGCATTGACGGAGTATATTCCTGCCATACAACTCGATTCCAATCTCATTGCGCGGCTCGACTGCTTGTTGTCGTTCGTGAAGTCGGCCGTGGAAAACCGGTATATTCGTCCCGAAGTAAACGATTCGCTGGTTATCGACATCAAGGAAGGACGTCACCCGGTTATCGAGAAACAGTTGCCACCGGGCGAACCCTACATCAGCAACAGTGTCGAGCTCGACAACGACAAGCAGCAAATCATGATGATAACGGGACCCAACATGGCCGGTAAATCGGCGTTGTTGCGCCAGACCGCTTTGATTGTTCTGATGGCTCAGATAGGAAGTTTCGTTCCGGCCGAGGCCGCTAAGATAGGGATTGTGGACAAGATTTTCACTCGTGTAGGGGCATCGGACAATATCTCGCTCGGCGAATCTACCTTTATGGTCGAGATGACCGAGGCAGCCGATATTCTCAACAATCTGTCGGAGCGGAGTTTGGTTCTGTTCGACGAGTTGGGACGGGGAACGAGTACTTACGACGGTATATCTATCGCGTGGGCTATTGTCGAGCACATACACGAACACCCCAAAGCTCGTGCCAAAACATTGTTCGCTACCCATTATCACGAGCTGAACGAAATGGAACGTACTTATAAACGCATTGTCAATTATAACGTTTCGGTAAAAGAGGTCGACAACAAGGTGATATTCTTGCGGAAATTGGTACGCGGCGGGAGTGAGCACAGTTTCGGTATCCATGTGGCGAAGCTGGCCGGTATGCCCCAGAGCATCGTCAAGCGGGCCAACCAGATTTTGAAACAGTTGGAGTCGGAGAACCGCCAGAACGGTATCGCCAAGCCTACCGCCGAAATCGCTTCGTCGAGAGGCGGCATGCAGTTGAGTTTTTTCCAACTGGACGATCCTGTGCTTTCACAGGTTCGGGACGAAATTTTACAGGTCGATATCAATAACCTTACACCGGTAGAAGCATTGAATAAACTGAACGAAATACGAAAAATAATCACCGGGAAATAGAACGGTTTGTTTATGATGAAGAGAAGCGATTTTGAAATTATGGCGCCGGTGGGTTCGTACGATTCTTTGACGGCGGCTATACAGGGAGGGGCCGATTCGGTGTACTTCGGTATCGAGGGGCTGAATATGCGAGCCCGTTCGTCGAATAATTTTACGATAGACGATTTACACGAGATCGTGCGTATTTGTAACGAGCATCACATAAAGAGTTATCTGACGGTCAATACCGTTATCTACGACGAAGATATACCTCTGTTACATCGTATTATCGATGCGGCGAAGGAGGCCGGGCTCTCGGCTATTATCGCCAGCGATGTGGCGGCTATGACCTATACCCGCGAGATAGGGGTAGAGGTGCATTTGTCGACCCAGCTGAATATATCCAATACCGAGGCGTTGCGATTCTATGCCCGTTTTGCCGATGTGGTGGTGCTGGCCCGGGAGTTGAATATGGAACAGGTAGCCCGTATTCATGAAGCTATTTTGCGGGATCGTATCGTGGGGCCGGGCGGAGAACCGGTACGTATAGAAATGTTCTGTCACGGGGCATTGTGCATGGCTGTGTCCGGCAAATGTTATTTGAGCCTTCACGAAATGAATGCTTCGGCGAATCGGGGGGCTTGTATGCAGATTTGCCGTCGTTCATACGAAGTGAAAGACAAGGAGACCGGTAACGAGTTGGAAGTGGACAACGCTTACATCATGTCGCCGAAGGACTTGAAAACGATACATTTCCTGAACAAACTGATCGATTCGGGGGTGCGGGTATTTAAAATCGAGGGTCGCGCAAGGGGACCGGAATATGTGCGTACGGTCGTTTCGTGTTACAACGAGGCCATCGAGTCTTATTTGAACAACGACTTTACCGACGAGAAGATCGCACAGTGGGACGAACGGCTCGCTACCGTCTTTAATCGAGGGTTCTGGAACGGATATTATTTAGGTCAGCGCTTGGGCGAATGGACTCACAATTATGGCTCGGGAGCCACGAAACGAAAGATATATATAGGCAAGGGCGTGAAGTATTTTTCCAACCTCGGTGTGGCCGAATTTCTCATGGAGAGCGGTTCGTTGAGCGTGGGAGACGAGATACTCGTCACCGGCCCGACGACCGGTGCGCTTATCCGCAAGGTAGAGGAGATACGAGTCGATTTGAAACCGGTGCAAAAGACGGTAAAAGGAGAGCGGTTCTCGATGCGTATCGATGAGAAGATACGACCGTCGGATAAATTATTTAAATGGGTGGATAGTTCGGAACTTAATACAAAATAAAGATGTTCATGAAACGGGCGATAGTTATACTTTGTGGAATCGTATGCACCGGACAGCTTTTGGCCGCCAAGCCGGGAATCCCGGCTTATAACGATGACAGGGCTTTGATAGATAGGGGAATCTTTCTCTTTCAAGAGAAGAACTATGCGGGTTGTGCCGATGTGATGAAAGAGGCTTGTGAAGGCGATTTGTCGCCGGAGCAGCGGGAAACGGCCGACTGGTATATCGCTCTTTCGGAAGCTCGCAATTATTCGCCGCAGGCTGTACGGCGGTTAACGGATTTTTTGCGAAATTATCCGGATTCTAAACATACTTTGCAGGCTCGGTTGGCATTGGCCGATTATTATTACGACAGTCAAGATTATGCAAAAGCCTTGAAAGCCTATCAGACGGTAAATGTGAGTTTGTTGACCGGCGACGAGGAGGACCGGTGGGGATATCGCACGGCATGTTCTTTGTTGAAGACCGGTAATCCCGATGCGGCGAAACCGCTGTTTCAGCTTCTAATCGGGAAAGAGAGATTTCGGACAGGAGCCACTTTCTACCTTTCGTATATACAGATGAACGAGGGAGACGATAGAGCCGCTTTAAGTGGATTCTCGAAAGTGGCGGACGACAGGAGTTTCGGCTATGCCGCACGGCTGCACATGTTGCAGATTTATTTCGGGCAAAAACGTTTCGCACAGGTATTGTCCGAGGGTAAAGCGTTATTGTCCCGTCCGTCTTCCGATGCCGACTTATACACCGAGCTTCTTCGGTTGCTCGGCGAAAGCGCTTATCAAGAAGGTGACGATGAAGCGGCGACGGAATATTTGGAAAGGTATTTGCAACGATGTCGCAAACCCGAACGCTCTTCTCTTTATGTCATGGGTGTCATGGCCTATCGCCGGGGAGAAGATAGCGAGGCGATCGATTATTTGGGGCGTGTGACCGGCGTGGACGATGCTCTTTCTCAAAATGCTTATCTTTATATCGGGCAAGCCTATTTGCGAGCGGGAGATAAAAATAATGCCCGCATGGCGTTCGAGATGGCTTCACAAGGAAATTACGACCGTCAGGTTCGGGAAACGGCGCTTTACAACTATGCGCTTTGCCTGTATGATCGCACGGCTTCGCCTTTCGATAACTCGGTGGGTGTGTTCGAACGTTTCTTGAACGAGTTTCCCGGTTCTCGCTATGCCGACAAGATTAACGACTATTTGGTAGAGGTTTACATGACGACTCGTAATTATCGGTCGGCACTGGCGTCTATCGATAAAATACGGAAGCCCGACGGGAAAATACTCGCCGCCAAGCAGCGCATTCTTTTCCAGTTGGGGACAGAGGCTTTCACCAATGCCCGTATCGCCGATGCCGAAAGTTTGTTTAGCCGGGCGATCGCTGTGGGAAACTATGATACCGATATACGGGGTAAGGCTGCGTTTTGGCTCGCCGAGTGCCAATATCGTCGGGAACAATACGACATCGCTGCCCGGAATTATTCGGCATATCTTTCTTCCAGCAAGGACAAGCGGAGCGAAATGTATTCGCTGGCTTGGTACGATTGGGCCTACTGTCAATTCAAACAGCATAACTTCTCGCAAGCCCTCGACGGTTTTTCCCGGTATGTCTCTGTACAGACCGGAGGAAATCGAAGCATGCTTGCCGATGCCTATTCCCGGATAGGCGATTGCTATTATTACGCCCGTCGGTTCGCCGATGCCGAGCAGTATTATGCCCGAGCCCAAGAGACCGATGTCGCGAACGGAGATTATGCTCTTTTTCAAAAAGCTTTCATGGCGGGATTGCAGAGGAATCATGAACGCAAAATAGAGTTGTTGGACAAATTGATTGTAGATTATCCCCGTTCGGGGTATCTGGCGAACGCATGGTTCGAAAAGGGACAGGCTTATACGATATTGAATAGGAATAACGATGCTATCGTATGTTACAAACAGTTAATCGCCGATTATCCCCAGAGCGCGATTGCCCGCAAGGGAGGTTTGCAGTTGGGTATGGTCTATTTCAATAACGGGCAGACAGACGAATCGGTGGCTGCTTACCAGCAAGTGATAGAGCGTTATCCGACCAGCGAGGAGGCTCGCATAGCGGTCGCCGACCTCAAATCGGTATATGTAGAGAAAGATGCCGTCGATGCCTACGCTAACTATCTGAACAGCGTGGGACGGTCGGAGCAGGCTCCTGTGAGCGAATTGGATTCTTTGTCGTATATGGCAGCCGAGCGCACTTATATGACGGGGAAAGGTATCGCTTCGTTGGAGAAATATGTGCGAAATTATCCGTCGGGCGCGTTTTTGATTCCGGCTAATTACTATATCGGGAAAGCATCGTTTGCAGCGAAAGACTACGACAAAGCTCTTCCGGCGTTCGACTATGTGGTGACGAACAGTCCCGACGGCGAGTTTGCCGAAGAAGCATTGGCCCGCAAGTGCGAGATACTTTATTTGAAAGCTCGTTATGACGAGGCTTTTGCCGGATTCAAGGAGTTGGAAAAGAAAGCGACTGTCGGAGAGAACAAACAGGCCGCCCGGTTGGGTATGCTTCGTATTGCCCGAAATAAGCGGCAATATGGCGAGGTGGTAACAGTTGCCGACAAGTTGTTGAGCGAAAGCAAACTTTCTCCCGATTTGCGTCAAGAGATTTTATTTGCTCGTGCCGATGCCTATTTCCATACGGGAAAGGGAGAAAATGCAGCCGATGACTGGCGGGAGCTTTCGAAAGATACCCGTTCGATTTACGGGGCGCAAAGTGCCTATTTATTGGCTCAATATCAATTTGACAACAAAGCGATCGATACGGCCGAAAAGACGCTGAATACTTTTATCGACAAAGGTACTCCCCACAATTATTGGTTGGCTCGGGCATTCTTGCTCATGGCCGACATTTATGAAAAACGGGGCGAGACTTTCCAAGCCCGTCAATATTTGCAAAGTTTGCGGAATAACTATCCGGCCAGCGACGACGATATTATTTCCCGGATAGACAAGAAGTTGAGCGAGCTGGGACAAACAGAGTAGTTGAACGATACAATATGTATGGCTTATGAAACGGTTTTCTTTTTTAATCATATCGGTTTTCCCATTCTTCCTGTCGGCACAGGTACGTTCCGATTCGTTGCGGCGGGAAGTAACCATAGAAAAAGATTTTACACCTATCGTGCGCGATGCGTCTAAAATCAATACATTGCCCGAAGTGGAAGCACCGACGGTCACCAAACAATCTATACGGTATAGCGACTGGACGGTTCCGGCTCCCCTCGAACCTCGCGCTGTCTTGTTGGCTCCCGGCGGTTTCGGAGAAAAACCCGAAGAAAACCAATCGAGGGGATACGTGGATTTCGGGATAGGCAATTACCTGAATATGGTCGGGAATGCCGGTTATCGTATTTTGCAGAATGACAAAGACAAGTTGGGTGTGTGGTTGCAACATCGCTCTACTTGCGGAACGGTGGACTACAATCAATCGTTAACGGAGGACTACTATCCCGACTCGAAGAAGATGCACCGGCTCGAAGAGCGAGTGGTCGCCGATTATCTTCACTCCTTCGGGAAGCTGGATTTGGGAATAAGCGGCGGTTATCGTTACGACTCCTTCAACTATTACGGATTGCGATACCCCGGTTTGACGGGAATATCTTCGCCTAACCAAGAGATAAACCGGTTCTTCTTGAAAAGCCATATAGCCTCGACTGCCGGAGAGTCGGATCTACTTTATAAAGTTTCATTGGCATATTACCGGTACGGGTATCACCGGGGATATTTACAAGATGAAAAAGGGGCTGCCGAGAATTTAGTAAATGCAGACTTTACACTGTCTGCGCCGATCGACAGACGCAGCTCTATTTCTTTGGACGGTTCTTTCGATTATGTGGGTTACAGCCGGTTACAGTCGGCAGCGAATTACGGTATGATTTCATTGAATCCCCGGTATGACTGGCGGAATGAACACGTGGCTTTTGCGGTCGGTGTCAAGGCCGATGTTTCGTTCAATAACGGGACTATTTTGCGATTCTCTCCCGATGTGCGATTCGATTGGACGATAGTTCCCGATGTACAGTTTTATACGGCTTTTACGGGTGGGAAGAAACTGAATACGTGGCGAAGTGTTTCGGCCTATACGCTCTACTTCAATCCGTCGGCACAGGTAGATAATACGTATGTGCCGTTGGATGCCTCATTGGGAATACGCATTAACGCATTGCCCGGATTTTCCATAGGGCTTTCGGGCGGTTATGAAATTTGTAAAAAGGCGTTGTTCCTTTTACCCGAAGATTTGGACGGAAAGTTTACAGGTGTGTCGCGTTTTTGGGGTATCGATGCCAATGCTTTGAAAGCAGAGCTCGATGTATCTTATCGTTACGGTACGAAATTGGAGGCTTCGGCGAAGGTCGGGTATCATCGATGGAAGACCGCCGATGGGGGTGAGGCGATTTCGTATAACCGTCCGCAGTGGGAAGGAGGAGCGAATATCCGTTATATGCCTGTTCGACCGTTCGTGCTCGAAGCCGGATATGAGTTTGCTGCGGGTCGGGAGTATTCAAATCTCGGAAAACTCTCCGATATACATCTCGTTCACTTGAAAGCCTCGTATGCTTTCACTTCTTGGTTTTCGCTTTACGGACTTACCGACAATGTGCTGAACCGGAAATACGATATTCTTTACGGTATGCCGGCACAAGGCATCAATTTCATGTTCGGGGTCGATTTGAAATTTTGAGGGTAAGAGGTCTGTTCTCGACATTTTTAACCCTTCCGTCACGATGTGTGCCACTTCCCCTATATGACTAACGCCACACCCCGCAATACTACGGGAAGCGGCAGGGGAGAAGGAGGATTTAACCTCTCCCACCGTGTCGGGAGTACTCACGGGACGAGTGGGTAGTTTAAAAACAGGATTTATCCCGTCAGCTTTTTCGGAGGGAATAGTATAGGAGAAAGGCGTTGGGGAGGATATGCGACAAAAACTCTACATGGTAGGATCGATTCGAAATGTGTGCGATATACATTATTTAATAAAAAAGTAGAAAAAAGCTCTGTATTACAATCTGTTTTTCTAATTTTGCGCAAAATTTGAACGAACATTGCGCATATGGCAAAAAATTTGGTAATCGTAGAGTCTCCGGCAAAGGCTAAAACCATTGAGAAGTTTTTGGGAAAGGATTTTGAAGTCCTTTCGAGCTACGGACATATCCGTGATCTCAAAAAAAAGGATTTCAGTGTGGATATCGAGCATAACTATAAACCTATTTATGAAATCCCTGCCGACAAAAAAAAGTTGGTGGAAACGCTGAAACAGGAGGCAGACAAAGCGGATATGGTTTGGCTGGCTTCCGATGAGGACCGCGAGGGAGAGGCTATCGCATGGCACTTGTTCGAAGTGTTGAAATTGAAACCGGAGAAAACGAAACGGATTGTATTCCATGAGATTACCAAAGATGCCATACTCCATGCCATTGAGAATCCCCGGGATATAGATTTGAATCGGGTAGATGCCCAACAAGCCCGCAGGGTACTCGACCGTATCGTGGGATTTGAACTTTCGCCTGTTCTGTGGAAAAAGGTGAAGCCCGCTTTGTCGGCCGGTCGTGTACAATCGGTCGCAGTGCGCTTGATTGTAGAACGGGAGCGAGAAATCTCGGCGTTCAAGCCCGAAGCAGCCTATCGGGTGATCGGGGAATTTTTGTTACCCGGAGGGGAATTGTTGAAGGCCGAATTGAGCCAACGATTGAAAACCGAAGACGAGGCGAAGGCTTTGCTCGAAGCCTGCAAGACCGCACGGTTCTCTATCGGGGACGTGACGGTGAAACCTGCAAAGAAATCGCCTGCGGCTCCGTTCACCACTTCCACATTGCAACAGGAAGCCGCCCGGAAATTGGGTTTCTCCGTGGCTCAAACCATGATGGTGGCTCAACGGCTTTATGAGGCGGGACATATCACCTATATGCGTACCGACTCGGTGAATTTGTCATCGTTGGCTATAAATACGACCAAAGACGAGATTGTAAAAACTTTGGGCGAGAGATATCTGCATATTCGAAATTACCATACGCATACCAAAGGAGCACAGGAAGCGCACGAGGCAATACGTCCCACGTACATCAGCCATCACGAAATCAATGCTTCCTCTCAGGAAAAACGATTGTATGAATTGATTTGGAAACGTACGATCGCTTCGCAAATGAGTGATGCCGAGTTGGAAAAGACGACTGCGACCATCGCCGTTTCGGGAAGGAAAGAACACTTCGTCGCCGTGGGCGAGGTCTTGAAATTCGACGGTTTCCTGAAAGTGTATATGGAGTCTACCGATGACGAAGGCGATACAGAAGGAAACGACAAGATGTTACCTGCATTGGCGAAAGGCGATGTGCTGGCATTGTCGTCGGTCACGGCAACGGAACGTTTCTCGCAAGCTCCCGCCCGCTATACCGAGGCCAGTCTGGTTCGTAAATTGGAAGAGCTGGGCATCGGTCGGCCTTCTACCTATGCACCAACCATTTCGACCATACAGCAACGCGAATATGTCGAGAAGGGCGATCGGAAAGGAACGGAGCGGAAATATCGTATGTTGACGCTGCACGATAGGAAAATCGAATCGGGAGAGAAAACCGAGCTCACAGGAGCCGATAAAGGCAAACTGCTTCCCACCGATATAGGAGTTGTCGTCAACGATTTCTTGACGGAGTATTTCCCCGATATTCTCAATTATAACTTTACGGCGAATGTCGAGCAGCAATTCGATGATATTGCCGAGGGAAAAACCGTGTGGAACGATGAGATAGATCATTTTTACAAACTCTTTCACCCGGTGGTAGAGAGCGCTCTCGCTTTGCGGTTGGAGCATAAAGTGGGTGAACGGGTATTGGGTACGGACCCGAAAAGCGGTCGTCCCGTATCGGTGAAGATAGGCCGTTTCGGTCCGTTGGTACAAATCGGTACGCCCGAAGATACGGAGAAGCCGTTGTTCGCATCGTTGCTCAAAGGACAATCGATGAGCACGATTACATTGGAAGAGGCTTTGAAACTGTTCGATTTGCCCCGAACCTTAGGCAATTTCGAAGGCAAAACCGTTGTCGTGGGTATCGGCCGTTTCGGTCCGTATATTCGTCACGACGGCAAATATGTATCGTTGCCCAAAGAGTTCACCCCACAGGGTGTTTCGTTAGAGGATGCGATAATATTGATTCAGCAAAAGCGTGAGCAGGAAAGTCAACGCCTTATCAAGAAGTTCGATGAAGATGATGAACTCGAACTGCTTAACGGTCGTTTCGGTCCGTATATCGCTTATAAAAAGAAGAATTATAAATTACCCAAAGGTTCCGAACCGGCATTGCTCACGTTCGCCGATTGCATGAAGATTGTCGAGGATGCCGACAAGGCTCCTGCCAAAAAGAAACCGGCCCGGAAAAAGACGACGAAATAAAAGAGATCCAATGGAATATTGCGGGGTATGCTCGAAAGTTAAATACTTTTGGGCATACTTTTTTTAGAAGCTGTTTTAAATTTATTGGGAAATAATATTATCATTGCAAGCAGGTATGTTCCGGCCATATTGAGCCCCTGTCTCGCATCTTGAATCCCTTGATTTTTGTCAATAGCCCGCTATTGACTGCATATCTCGGACTCCAATCTGCTTCAACATAGGTCTCAATCTGTCTCGGAATAAATTTAAAACAGCTTCTATGTATTCGATATTTTCCGATGATTCTTTTATGGCGTTTTGAAGGGTGAATAGAGGGGACCTTGATGTGCGTGGCTTGTTTGTTGTACTGTTGTAAGTGAAAATAGATCTCGGAATCGGGAGAAAATTTTGGAATAGTGATTAGGTGATTGGTGAAATTGCGGGATAGATATTATTTTTGGAGATGTAAAACAGTGGTTTTGTGTTATGGCGAAAGAACTTTTCAATCGGTATGTATGGCTGATCGATACGTTGCAGCGTTACGGAAGGCTTACCCGCAGGGAGATAGACGGGTTGTGGCAACGGAGCGAATATTCGGACGGCAAGCCGATGGCTCGACGGACGTTTATGAATTATCGTCAGGCCATACAGGAGATGTTTGACGTGAATATCGAGTGTGATGCTTCTACGTATGAATATTACATCGAGGACCCGGATGCTTTGCAGGGAAACGGTGCACGTGTGTGGGCATTGAACACGCTTGCGGTGAGTAACATGCTGAACGAGAGTCAGGAGTTGCGGAATCGAATCGTTTTGGAGAATATACCTTCGGGGCAGAAATTTTTGAGAATCGTCTTCGAGGCGATGAAGGAGAACCGGGTGCTTATTTTGTCGTATCGTTCATTCCGACGTGTAACAAGTTCGCATACATTGGCGGCTCCCTATTTCGTGAAATTATTTCGTCAGCGTTGGTATGTCATCGCTAAGGATTTTACGGATCGGAAAATCAAGACTTATGCTTTGGACCGGGTTGCTTCTCTCGAATTGAGCAGCCGTACATTCGTCTATCCCGACAGTTTTTCTCCCATCGATTATTTCCGGGATTGTTTCGGGATTACGCACGACGATATGCCGGCGCAGGAGGTGGTGCTGCGTGTCCCTGCTTTGCAAGCTAATTATTTGAGGACACTTCCTTTGCACGAAAGTCAAGAGGAACTTGACCGGAACGAACATAGTTCTACGTTTCATTACCGTTTGAAAATCACTCCCGATTTCGAACAGGAGGTGTATGCTTTGGGGTATTGGCAAGCTGAGGTTTTGTCTCCGCAGACTTTACGCGATGCGGTGGCTGAACGGTTGTCCCGAAGTTTGGCGTGTTACGGAACGGCGGGGTTATCTTGCCATGAACACAGGAAGTAGAAGGTATTTATTTTTTCCTTTCATCGCCGAAAAGAAAGAACCCGGAAATGCAGCCGCTTTTTGTAGCTTTATTGCCCGATAAAGGAGGGGAGAATCTTGTTCTTTTCTTTATTTTTAACCCCCTTACCTTACGTGCACTCCCCCTATCTCATCTACGATGAGCAGAGGGAGAGGATTAAAAGCGACACTTCGATCGGCCTTTTTTGCTTTCTTTTTGCTTTGTGAGTACTTTCTATTCCTTTACAGAAACATAAGGAGAGAGTGATGTTTTGATATGCTTCCTCTGCTATGGATATTTTTTAACCCCTCCGTCCTGCGGACACCTCCCCTATATTTTGCTATGCAAAACACAGAGGAGGAGGTTAATACTTTCCTGTGTATTGTGTTTGTTCTTCTCCCCTGCCGTGTCCCGTAGTATTACGGGGAGTTGCGGAGCAATAGGGGAGACACAGAGGAACGGTAGCGACGATGAGAGGGGTTAAAAAAGATAGGATTTTTGTAGAACTAACCTTTCCATCTTTCGGATACCTTCCCTATCACGCTGCATGTGCAGGAGGTCAGTTTTTAGCTCGTGCCCATGATAATGACGGATAATTTCTATTCTCCCGTGTACACGGCTTTCATAGAGCCTAAGGGGAGTTTCCCTTCTACTTTCAAGGGTATGCGTTTATTGTCGGTAGAGACCCATGCCGAGATTTTGTCGCTGGTCTTTTTCCCGGTTCTGTCATAGAATCGGAAATGAAGTTTGTAGGTGCTGTATTCCTTTTTGTTTTGTTTGAGGATTTCCTGTCCCAAATATTCTATTTCGAGGTATTCGAGGTTTTTACCGGAGAAAATTTTGGTGTTATAGATTTGATACATTTCCATTGCTCGGAAGTCGAAGGTGCGAATCACGTAAAAGATACTCAGCATGTCGTAGACTATACCGGGTTCGGTGAGTGTATAGTCCTCTATGGCGTTACGCTTGGGACGATATAGGCGGATATTTCCCGTGGTCGAGTTTCCATCGTAGGTATAATTTACTTCGTCTTTCCGGTAAGTCCCGTTTTCGTCAGCGAGTTTGGCGTAATAAATGGGTAGCAGTTCTTTGTTTCGCTGCATATCGGATACCAGTGTGTCGCGTACCTTGAATATGTTGTCGGCAAAGGGGAGTGTACGAGCTTTTAAAACAGATGTATATTTGTCGGGGTATTCGGTGAGTTGGAGCGTAGCTGTCGCTGCCCGCTTCCAGAGAAATCCCAGTTGGTATATGACATCGTAGGATAGCCATTCGGGTTGCATACCCGGAGTCGTTTGCGCATAAATTCCGTTGGCCATACTCCAAAAGAGAATCCCGAAAGCAATACGGCGTAACGACCCGGTGTTTTTCATATGACGATGGCGTAGCATGCGGTTTGTTATTAAGATTGTCAGTAATTCCGTTTTTTCTCTTTGGGCTTGTTTTTCTTTATTTTTTCGGGCTTTTGTTTATCGACCGGTGTCGCATAGATGTCCCAATCCTGTTCTATATCCCAATTGGCTTTCAGTTCGAGTTCCTGTGGGTAATACGAAACTTCTTCGGGCTGTCGTTTCTCGGAGTAGTTTCCGGTGTCGTATTTCCCGTTTCCGTTACGGTCGATGAATAAGCGGGCGTAGTAAGTACCCGGATTCATATACATGAACTCGGCTCCTCCGTTGATGACCGGGGCCGTTCTTACGGGTTTGTCTCCTGAATCGAGAATTTCGACAAAAGCGGAATCGGATACGCCCGAAATAGAGAGATACAGGTTGGCGTAATCTTCGAGGGCTTTGACTTTGAATTCTTGTTTATAGGTGTTCGTGAATAGTCCGTAAATATTGGTGAATGCCGTGGAGTCCATAACGATGCGATAGGATTCTCCCGGAGTCCATTTGTAGGTGAGTGTGTAGTCCCGGATAGCAATGGAGTCTTGGAGGAATGTGTACAGGGAGTCGGCAACAGGTATCCACAAGGTGTCTCTTTTTTGTTCCAGATGTATTTTCCCTGCATCGTATGTTTGCAATGGTTCGGCAAAGGAAAAACGAAGCGGTTTATAAACATCGAGAGAAGAGCTTATCTTGGCGTTCATTTGCATGAATTGGATTTCGGGAACTTCGATGGAGTCGTTGTCCTTGTCTTTCTTTTTTTCTTTTTTCTTGGGCGCTTTGACTTTTTTCATGATGAATTTGAGCGTATCGTTGTAGAGAGACAATTGTCTTAACGTGTCGGTACGGAAATATTCGGCCGTGAATAAAAGTGTATCCATGTTGTAAATGAGCGAGTCTTTTATCCAGTATTGCAGTGTGTCGTTGTGGAACGAGCGTTCGAGAATGGCCCAGTCTTCTTGCTCGAAATTCAGCGGTTTCAACTTGGGCAACGAATCGGCGGGGGCTTTGAAATAAAGGTCGATTTTACGACGGTCTTTTCTTTCGCTTTTATCGAGATATTGAGATTGGAATCCTTCGTTGAATGCCGTGAGCAGAATATCGTTCGGATAGAAATGGGTGTGGTTGTATTCGATAATGGTGTCGATGGTGACGCTGTCTTTCCAAATGGTGTCGACGTGTAATTTAACATCGGCCGAAGGAATAACGATAGAATCGAGAAAAGCGATATCTTCCGACGGGTTGTCGAAGCGGTAGTCCCGGTTCATGTCTTTCAGCGCGAATAGACGGTATTTGCCGGGTGTTACATTTCGTATCGTGAAATGACCTAATTCGTCGGAACTGGCAATTCTCTCTAATGGGAGTTTCTGGAAAGCCGAGTCTTCGAGGTCGCTGTGTAATCCTACCAACATGCCGGTTATGGGCTCCAAATCCCGGGCATTGAGTAGTATTCCCGAAACTTGCAGAGAGTCTATCTTGGGGCCGGTCGAAAAGGAGTAGGCGAATCCATAGAGCGGATTACGCTCGTTGTTGTCGATGATGGCATCGGAAAAGTCGATGGTATAGGTCGTGTTGGGTAGTAACGAGTCTTTAAGAATCACGGTTATTTTACGTCCCGAAGTACGAATTTCGGGCATATCTTTTTGGGGGGGGGAGACGATTACTTTTTCGGACGGTTTGTCTACTTGAATGATTTCGTCGAATTCGATTTCGATTTTCTGTTTCGAAACGTTCAATGCGTTAGGAACCGGCATACTCTTGATGAATACAGGCGGTGTTTCATCGCGGGGACCACCCCCGGGTCTCGACATGTTGGCGCAGGAATATATGGAAATCGCCAGAATGAACGAGGCGACCAGCCGATAGACTGTTATCGTGGAAAGGGGGTGTTTCGGATTCATCGTCGAATATTTTATGTAAAGATAGTACAAATAAGAACAGAAACAAGTTATGTCCTGTTTTGCCGAATCGATCTATTTGCGACAAAGATAGTGCAAACCGAGACCAAAAGCAAGTTTACTTATTTTTACCGATGTGCAGCCTATTTTCAATTTTTTCATCACAGGGGGTAAATCGAGTTCCTAAGAAAAAGGAGGCTAAAAAAGATAGTATATAGGATTTTTTGTAGAGCTAACCCCTCCGTCCTACGGACCCCTTCCCTATATTTTGCGTTGCAAAACACCCCGTAATGCTACGGGACACGGCAAGGGAGGAGGGTGGTACTTTTTATTTTATAGTTTAGCATTTTTGTGCAGCAAGTAGGAGTTATCTAACCTTCTTCCTTTTTGCTTGCTCTCTCCTACACCCCGCGACGGGCGAGGAGAGGGTATAATTTTTTTATTTCAATAGTTTCAATAGCGTATGTTTGTATATGAACAGCCGGACTTTATCTGCCATTACCGATACGATGAATACTCCCACCATAAACAGCAAGGCATACGGGAATGATGGAGTGTAATGCGCTTCGATATAGTCGCATGCTGCGCAGTATAGGGGTTTAATGGAGAGGTCGTTATGGATTAAATATACGGCGAACGAGGAAACTGCGATATAGTTGATCCATTTTATGCTACCGATATTTAGTTTTTTGAAGAACAAAAACAGGGCTATGGATTCGAGAACGATAAGGGGGTTGAGGTAGCTATAAGGGGTAATCGTGAATCCTGCTTTCAAGATGAGAGCGGCGATGGCTACCATAATGAATCCGGTAACGAGGTAAACACCTAAATAGACGTATTTCGAGAGATCGAATATGCCGTCTTGTTTCCGGCGGAGATAGGCTCCTATCAAATATAGCCCCACGAGGCTGATGATGCTCATGCCTTTGTTGAAGTCATAGGCTTTTCCCAAGTAGCCGAACAAGGTGCTGAACAGATAAAAAGCAAGAATGAATATACCCAACTCCCGATGTGTCGATTTTTCGATGAAGCGGTTTATCATCGGGGCCAGTATGTATAGTCCGATGTACGCTTCGATAAACCAGCGGGAGAATGTGTTGTGATATAATGTCTTGAATAGGTCGGTCATGTTGAAGGAATCGGTTGCGGCGGATACGATAACAGGGCATACGATCGCCCAGAACAATATTTGAAAAAGGAGGTTGGAGAAAGATTTTAATTTCCAACGGATACCGAAGTACCCGGAGATGAGAATAAAACAATTGACACAGACGAAGCTGATACTACGTAATTCGAGATCGAACAGTGTGCCGAGCGTATCGTGAGCCAATGTGTCGTGTGTCGGCAGTGTTCGGTAGGGAATATAATGAATCATCAGAACCAAGAACATCGAAAGTATTCTCAGAAGTTCGATATTTGAACTACGCTCTTGTGGCTCTCCTCCTATTTTGTTCATATAATTGGGCATAACTTATAGGGTTAATAATCGATTTGCCGTCACGTCGAAATATCGGAAATGCGGCGCTTCGGTCGAGGCATGAGCCTCGGGTTATAACCGAAGTACAAAAATAATATTAAATCTTGAAAAAGATATAATCGTTTTCTTTTTCATGTTTCTTTGGGGGATTGTGCTTTATCGGTGTAAAAAACGCTAATAATAAATAAATCGAATAATTTTGGGCTTCTGTGAAAAAATAATATATCTTTGCACCTTGATAAAAATACGAAATTCATTAAACAAAAAATAAAGTAATAGTCACATGCAAAACAAAGGATTTATTAGAGTCGTTGCGGTTTTGCTTACACTTATCTGTTTGTTCTATCTTTCGTTTTCGGTTGTAACCGCTATTTACAATAATAAGGCGAAAGAGTATGCTGCGGGCGATGAGGCTAAGTATAAACATTATATCGACTCTATCTCTACGGAAAAGGTGTATTGGTGGTATTACACGTATCAGCAATGCCGTGAAATGGAAATAGGTTTGGGTCTTGACCTGAAAGGAGGTATGAACGTAACGCTGCAAATTTCTGTGGCAGACGTGCTCAAATCTTTGTCGAATAATAACCCGGATCCTAACTTCAACGCAGCTATTGCTGCCGCTCAGGCTGCTCAGGCCGGGAACAACGACTTTATTGTTTCGTTCTACAACGAATACAAAAAGATAGATCCGAATGTGAGACTTTCGGCTATTTTCAGCACTTTCCAGTTAAAAGATAAAATAACCCCCAGATCGACTAACGACGAGGTAATCTCAATTCTTCGCGAAGAATTGAATAGCGCGGTGGATAACTCGTACAACGTATTGCGTACTCGTATCGACCGTTTCGGTGTGGTCGCTCCCAATATTCAAAAATTGGAAAAGGACGGTCTTATTCTTATCGAGCTGCCGGGTATCAAAGAACCCGAGCGTGTGAGGAAATTGTTGCAGGGTAGTGCTAACCTCGAATTTTGGGAGACGTATAAACTGGAACAACTTGCTCCGAAACTCGATGCCGTAAATAACGCTATCGCTGCGGCCAATGCTGCGCAAGAGCCGGCAGAGGAAGAAGCTCCGGTCGTTGCCGAGGCTACGCCCGATACCGCAGCCGTTGCAGCTGACAGCACGGCTTCGTCGTTGAAGAAAAAATTACAGCAGGAGGCATCGGAAGCCGAAACTATGGAGCGTATCCGTAAACAGAATCCGTTGCTTTCGTTGATGAATTATACACAAAGTTACGGAGGATCTCCGGTTATTGGTATTGTCAATAAGAACGATACGGCAGCGGTGAATGCCATGTTGGCAAGCAAAATCGCCCGCGATATTCTTCCGAGCGACCTCATTCTCCGCTGGACGGTAAAAGCCATCGATGAAAAGCAAACCATGTATCAGCTTATCGCATTGAAAGCCGGTAAAGGCGGCAAGGCTCCGTTAGGTGGCGATGTAATAACCGATGCTCGTGACGACTTCGATAAGATACAGGGTTCTGTGGTGAGCATGACCATGAATGCCGAGGGAGCCAAAGTATGGGAAAAACTTACTCGTGACAATATCGGCAATGCGATTGCTATCGTGTTGGATAATCAGGTATATTCTTTCCCCAATGTCAACTCGGCTATTTCGGGCGGTAGTTCGCAGATTACCGGAGGTTTCTCTCCCGAAGAGGCTAAGGACTTGGCTAACGTGTTGAAGTCGGGTAAGATGGCTGCTGCCGTGACTATTGTTCAAGAGGATATTATCGGTCCTTCGTTGGGACAGGAAGCTATCCAAAGCGGTGTGATTTCGTTTGTCGCCGCTATCATCTTGCTGATGATCTATATGATCATGATGTATGGGGCTACTCCGGGTCTTATCGCCAGTTTCGGTGTTATATGTAACTTGTTTTTCACGATGGGTATTTTGGCCTCGTTACAAGCGGTGCTCACGCTTTCGGGTGTTGCCGGTATCGTTTTGTCGATGGGTATGGCTGTCGATGCCAACGTGCTAATATTCGAGCGTACCAAAGAGGAGCTTCGTTTGGGCAAGAGCTTGAAATCTTCTATCGCCGATGGTTACAAGCATGCTTTCTCTGCGATTTTCGACTCGAACTTGACTACGATTATTACCGGTTTCATTCTATTGGTATACGGGACAGGTCCTATCAAGGGTTTTGCTACGACATTGATCGTTAGTATTCTTACTTCGTTCTTTACGGCTATTTTCATTACCCGCCTTATATTCGAGGCCGGTTTGAATAGAGGTAAATTCAATAATCTTACATTTACGACCCGCATATCCAAGAATTTGCTTACGAATACGAGAATTAATTTCCTCGGTATGCGCAAAATCGGATTTACGGTTGCTATTGCTATCATTGTAGTTATGGTAGGTTCTTTGGCAATCAGAGGTTTGAATCAGGGTATTGATTTTTCGGGTGGTCGTAATTATGTAGTTCGTTTTGATAAACCGGTGAAACCGGTTGAAATCAGTGAGATGCTGAAACCAGCTTTCGAGGGTAGTTCTCTTTCGGTGATAACTATCACGAGCGACGATCAGGTGCGTATTTCGACCAACTATCGTATTGCTGATCAAGATGAAAATATAGATAAAGAGATCGAGACGAAACTTTATGAGGGAATGAAGAGTGTTTTAGGGGATGCTTCTTATGAAGAGTTTACCGAAAATATGATTCAAAGTCGTCAGAAAGTAGGACCGAGCATTGCCGATGATATTAAGGTGGGGGCATTCTGGGCTGTCATTCTTTCGTTGATAGCGATGGCTCTTTACATCTTGTTGCGATTCCGTGATATTTCGTTTAGTGTGGGTACGTTGGCTTCTGTGGCCTTTACTGCGTTCTCTATCATTGGGCTGTATTCTTTGCTGTATGGTATATTACCTTTCTCTATGGAGATGGATCAGTCGTTTATTGCAGCTATATTGACGGTAATCGGTTACTCGGTAAATGATACGGTGGTAGTATTCGACCGTATTCGTGAAGTGAAGGGTTTATATCCGAAACGAGACCGTGCACTCGTTATTAACGATGCTTTGAATAGTACGTTGACTCGTACTCTTAATACTTCATTAAGTACGGCTATCGTATTGTTGTGTATCTTTATTTTGGGTGGCGATGTTATTCGCAGCTTTACATTCGCTATGTTGTTCGGTGTGATTGTCGGTACGGCTTCGACCTTGTTCGTGGCTACCCCGATTGCTTACGAAATTCAACGGCGTGGTATCGCTAAAAAGGCTGCCAAAGAAGCCGCTGCAAAATAAAGGTAAGCGTATAAATACAAAAAAGGAATCCGGATTCGGATTCCTTTTTTTTGTACCCTCGCCGAGAATCGAACTCGGATTTAAAGTTTAGGAAACTTCCGTTCTATCCATTGAACTACAAGGGCATTTCGGTCGACAAAAGTAGTATAAAATTTTGTAATAGTCAACCTTTGCAGCATATTAGTCGAATATGGCTCGTAATATTTCGGGAGACCGGAGTTCCGAAATGTCGGGTTGGTGTAGCCGGTAGTATGTTAAAATTCGGTCGAGTATGGCGTTTCTCTCTCCCCGATTGAATTTGAAGTGGCGAAGATTATTGAAATCCATACGGGTGAGCCGGGCGAAAACTTCGGCTTCGCGGGCATCGAGTGTGTAGGTGTGAATGGGGCGCGAGGGGGAGAAAATTCCGTTCAACATGTCGAAAGAATATCCGGTCCGGTAGGTCTCCATGTTGGGGCTGAACCCGAGAAAACTGCATAATTGCAGCAGGAAACAGAGATGAAAATTGGCTTTACCTTCTTCCATTATATTGAGGACTTGAATGGAACGGGCGATGAAGGCGAAAAGCGGTAGATTGGGTTCGGGTTCTTTTATGGTTTGACAGAGGACTTCGGATAAAAAGAGCGCTTCTGCATTTTTTACCGGATCGGAATAGATGTTTTGAAGAGGTAAAACCGTGCGCGCTTCGATGATTTTTTGCAATTCCCGGCTGTTCCGGTAGTCTATATCGAGTTCCAAAATAGAGAACGGCATGAAGAGGGACCGAAACATGCGAGCTTTTTTTCCGCCCCCTTGTGGAATAAGATAGGAAGATCGGCCATATTGTTCGGTGTACAAATGGGCTACCGATATTTTGTCGTTATAGGGAATGATGTGCAGTACGATTCCTAATGTTTTTTCGAGCATTCTCCCGGTAAATTTTTCTACAAAAATAGTTGTTTTATCCAAAGGCCGGTACTGGTTCGGCGCATTGATTTTATTTATTCGGGAGCAGTGGTTGTATCGGGAATGTGAAAATTGAGCTTCACAGCAAATATTGTACAGATACAATGCATTATATTTGTCCATATAAAAGGCTGATGATATGGAACAGTTAGATGTATTCGATTGCTCGAATGTGCTTATAGCGAGTTATTTTGCCGATGATCGGGAGTGTGCTCATGAAAATCGGGAACATACGCTCATTTATCAGTGTTCTGGTAGATTGGAGATCGAGGAACGTGGAAAGAAAACCGTTTTGTATCCGGGAGATTGTGCCTTTATGCGGCGTGATAACCGAATGTGGTTGCAAAAGAGGATCGGGAAGGGTGAGCCTTATCGTTCCATTGTGTTGAAATTTTCGAAGGCTTTTTTGAGGGAGTTTTACTAAACACTCGATCGGCAGCAGATTCTAATCGACTCCAAACGAGAGAAAGCGAGCTTGCTCCTCTTGCCGAAAAATAGACCGGATATCCGCTCTTTGTTCGAGTCGGTTATTCCGTATTTCGATGCTGGGGAGAAACCCTCGGAAAAGATTTTGAAATTGAAGATGATCGAAGGTGTGTATGTCTTGCTCAATACCGACCGTAATCTGTATGCATCGTTATTCGATTTCGTGGAACCGTGGAAAATCGATATTCTCGATTACTTGAACGAGAATTATATGTGCGATCTCTCGATGAAAGAAATCGCCAGTTATACAGGGCGTAGTTTGGCTACTTTTAAACGGGATTTTGCCAAAGTGAGCGATTTGACGCCTCAGAAATGGATTATCAGACGACGTCTTGAAGCGGCGCATGATTTAATTCGGTCGGGGAAAAAGAAAGTTACGGAGGCTTGCTTCGATGTAGGCTTTAAGAATCTGTCGCATTTTTCCAAAGTGTATAAAGAGATCTATGGGGTCGCACCATCGTGGCAGGGTGAGCTTTATGGCAAATAGATTTGAGCTTTATAGCAAAATCGTTGCGAGATCTGTTTCGTACCTTTGTACATCGTGCGGAAATAGACGATGATCGATGGAGACTGATGTCTGTCTGTTTCCGATTTCCCATTTGCCTGATTTCTATATGATGGGTTGGAGAACTGGTATTTTGTAGTGTTCAATTAAAATCATAGGGTATGAAAACAAAAGTAGTTTTATGGGTTTTATTGTCAATTTTAATATTTCCGATTATGACAAAATCACAAGAGAAAGTCCGACAGACAGCCGGACATGATGCGCTTGGTGAGTTCGCTCCCGAGTTTGCGCATTTGAATGACAATATTCTTTTTGGAGAGGTATGGAGTTGTAACGATTTGCTTTCGCTTCGTGACCGCTCTATCGTGACTGTCGTTGCTCTCATGTCACAGGGGTTGACAGATTCTTCGTTCAAGTATCATCTTGAATCGGCCAAGAAGAACGGGGTGACCAAAACTGAAATCGCTGAAATTCTTACTCACGCTGCGTTCTATACTGGTTGGCCCAAAGCATGGGCGGCATTTCGTATGGCCAAAGAGGTGTGGGTAGACTGTGCGGATAGTACTACTGCCTGTTCGCTCGATGCGTATGCTCAATCCATTATTTTTCCTGTCGGCAAACCTAACGATGCGTACGCCAAATATTTCATCGGTCAAAGCTATCTCGCGCCTGTCGTGACAGAAGGTATTCTCATTTCGAACGTTACTTTCGAGCCCGGTTGCCGTAATAATTGGCACATACACAAAGCTACCAAAGGCGGAGGTCAAATACTTGTGTGCGTGGGTGGCAGAGGTTATTATCAGGAATGGGGAAAAGAACCGGTGGAGCTTTTCCCCGGCGATGCGGTTTATATCTCGGCCGGTGTGAAGCATTGGCACGGAGCTGCGCCTGACAGTTGGTTCTCGCATCTCGCCATAGAGGCTCCCGGCGAAAACAAGAGCAATGAGTGGCTCGAACCTGTGAGCGAAGAGGAATATTCGGGCGTTGTCCGTCATCAACGCTGAGCCTCGAAATAGCTCGAACAAGTTTGTCTTTTTCTCGGCTTATAGTTTATTTCAAAATGAACATAGTATGAAACAGATAGTATTGATACTTATGAGTATTCTCAGTTTTAGTTGTTCGTCACAAACTCAACGACAGGTGACAGATACCACCGAACCGGTGAGTAAGAAAATTCTTGTGGCCTATTTTTCTTGTACCGGAACTACCGGGAGGGTGGCAGAGTCCATTGCCGGTGCGGTCGATGGCCGGCTTTACCGGATTACTCCTGCCGAGGCCTATACTTCGGCCGATCTCGATTGGAATGACAAGTCGAGCCGGAGTTCGGTCGAAATGGCCGACGAGGATTCTCGCCCCGAACTGGGTGGGGAGCCTCTCGATATGAAAGATTACGATATCGTATTTCTCGGCTATCCTATTTGGTGGGACTTGTGTCCGCATCTGGTCAATACGTTTCTTGAAAAATACGATTTTTCCGGTAAAACCGTTATCCCGTTCGCTACTTCCGAGGGAAGTTCGATAGCCCATAGTGTAAGACAGCTCAGGAAACTTTATCCAAACGTGACTTGGAACGACGGCAAGTTACTCAACGGAGGCGTTGCGGTGGCTACCGAATGGGCTAAGCAGGTTGTTGAAAATGGTAAAAAGGAAAGTCGGTGAAAGCCGTTATCTCGATGTATTGAGCTTTATAACAAAGAGTTTTGAGCCCTGTGGCAAAGTCGCCACGGGGCTTTCTTTTTAACTTTGTAACGGATATAAAACAGATTATTATGAATGCTCATACTATTTTTGAAAGAGATCTGAACGGAGAGATGGTTTCCCCGTCGGATCCGGGATACGATGAATTGATAAATGCCATTTGGGATACTATGAAAATGGCGACCGAATTGAATACCGGTTATCATACGCCCGATGAGGTTCGTCGGATATTGAGTGTAATTCTCGGGTGTGAAGTGGACGAATCTATTACTTTGTTGCCTCCGTTTTATGTGGATTATGGGAAACACATAAAAATAGGGAAAGGTTGCTTTATTCAACAGTGTTGTACGTTTTTCGGGCGAGGGGGTATTACTCTCGGTGAAAATGTCTTTTTGGGACCGAAAGTAAATATTATTACTATTAATCATGATCCCGAACCGGAAAATCGGGATGCGACTTATGGTCGCCCTGTTGTTCTTGAAGATAGAGTTTGGGTCGGAATCAATGCTACGATTCTCCCCGGAGTGAGAATAGGATACGGGGCTATCGTGGGGGCGAATAGTGTGGTGACCAAAGATGTGCCGCCTATGACAGTTGTCGCAGGTAATCCTGCTCGGATTATAAAAGAGTTGAAAAAATAATCGATATGAAAGAGATAAATAAAACGGAAATCGGTCGTCGTGGATTTCTTAAAACGGCGATGTTAGCGGGGGCAGCATTGACTATGCCCGCAGGATTGAATAGGGCTGGCCGCTAAAACGAAAAGGGAGATCGGAGGCTATTATAATGCAGGGTAACAGCGGCAAGTAGTTTTTTAATATGGGGTAGAGCCTATAATAAAAATTACTAATGTAGATCGTAGTAGTTTTTAGGGGTAGTAGTTCCTGTTCGAGCGGGAAAGTCTGTGCAGATTGTATGCGATAGAAAGGTAAATGAAAGATTTTTAGGTAAAAATTTTGTCAATTCAAAAAACAACTCTATATTTGCACTCGCATTTGGAAAGGGCGCCTTACTTTATATATCTAAGGCGCATTTTTATCAAGGGCCCATTCGTCTATCGGTTAGGACGCAAGATTTTCATTCTTGAAAGAGGAGTTC
>OJPN01000363.1_pt1 | contig 39409 bp, 45 predicted proteins | sample 1598511 | NCBI WGS metagenome assembly OJPN01 (sample SAMN03922485, study PRJEB24848) | human gut metagenome | isolation source: stool sample | host: Homo sapiens | place: Germany | collected 2011-05
CACCGATAAAAGCAACTTTTTCATACACTTCCAATTTAATGGGTTCAAAACTTTCTACGGGGGTAAAAACCAAATGTGTCAAAAGAGAAAATAGTAATAAGAGAATAAAACTATTGTAAAACAAAGAGATAAGTGCGAATCCATCCTCGGGAAGACGTACGATCGAAATGCGACAAAGTTGTTACTTTTGCGTTACATCCGGGAATATTTGAACGGTCTGTTCAAGCGATAAGTGTTACATGTCCTTAAATAGCCCCAGAAACATCTTAAAATACGGAAGAGAATAACTCCTGCATTAAGAAGGTAAAACCCCGTCAGAATCCGATAAAACGGCGATTCTGGCGGGGTTCTACTATATGTGACAGGCTTGCATGGCGACAAGGTATTCAAGGTTCAAAATACTGTTCAAATATTCAAAAAACATTCTTTCAAACAACTATATCGGCAGACGTAACGATATGGCCAATCTCTAATTAAGACGGTAGTTTAGACGGTAATTAAAACGGCAAATTGAATTTATATAAAAAAAACGAAAAAGATATATTAAACGGCAATTAAGACGGCAATTTTGATGTGGAAAAATGCGATAAATTCAATGGTTAGTGCATGAAATTCCCTTCAAAATGCAATAAAATAGCGTTATAAATACCTCTTAATGACATTATTTTTTGACGTAGATCTATTTTATATTCTATATATTATATTGATTATCAATACAATAATCTGGTATTTTATTGTTTGTTGATATAAAAACTGCGCGAAACACTATAACTATCCCATTGTATTGAATCGGATACTTGCTTTTACCAATGCTAATGCTTGAATCGAATCTGCTGGGATCTCTTTCGGCGAATGGTGGGGATTATGACTGACTAAACGTACGTATCGTTCATCGTCAGCTTTCTGAATATATTTGATTGTAATATAACTCTCTCCATCGATTACGAATGATAACAGGTACATCTCTCCCCAAAGAATACCTTCCGCTCGGCTGGGTATTTCTTTATATAAAACAATATCTCCGCTTTTGAGTAAGGGATACATTGAATCTCCTCGTACATATAACGCCCCATCACAAAGAGGTAAGTCTGGAATTTGAATGTGGCTGACCGGAACTTGGCGTGTTTGCGTGTCAAAAAGTGCAACAAGCCCTGCAACAGCATCAAGTTCATACAGCGGAATATTTTGCATGGCTACTTTTCTGTCCGTACGCAATGAAAACTGCGCCTGTACGGTTGGAGAGGCTAATTGCGTGTCTTGACTTTTCAGCATATTTCCACGTCCCGCCAATAACCACTCCGCTGAATATTGGGGATAATTTTCAACTATTGATTGGATCCATTTCGATTGAATATCGGTCCCATTGTTTATTGCCCGGGATAAAACCCCCTTGCTTGCACCGATTTTCCGCTCTAATGCCCCTATTGTAATATTCTCATTTTTAGAAATTTGCTCTATTCGAGATAAAATATTCCCCATTGTTGTAGAAAATTATCACCTGATTATTTGGATTAAGGGATAATTATCCCTATGTTTGCAGTGTCTTAATAATTAAGATAGCCGATAAAGATAACAATAAAAATCCATACCACAATATAAAATGAAACGGATCAATTTACCCAAATCAAAGAAAGCAAAACTACGCCAAGTTTTCGGAGTAAGCAATGTAACGGTTTGGTCGGCATTGAATTATGTGACCGATAGCAATCTCGCTAAAAAAATTCGCAATGCAGCACTCGTTGAAGGCGGAACCGTCGAACATAGGGTTGTCGTGCCGGAGGGTTTTATGCCCAATTGCGAAACTTACTACGAGTCTGATGCCGACGGTCGTGTGCGACGTATCGTTCAAACCTTTTTGAATGGCGTTCGAGTAGAACTCGACAACGACATGTGTACTGCGGCACTCTTTCGGGGTGAACGATTGATTAAAACCTATGAGAATGTAGTACTTCAAGAATGGGGAAATATTGTGTTCGAAGCACAGAACCTCGCGGATTCATTATGCAAATAATCGATGCGTAATTCATTCCCGTAAACACGAAGGTGTTATCCGGAGCGATACCGGCGCGGGAATCAAAGGAAGAAAACAATGGAATGGTTTGGGAATAAAATCGCGGTTACGAAGTACGATTTGACGCGGTCGGATGATGGCGAAGCAATTATGAAGATATATCAATATGATTATCTGATTAAAAGCAAGCAAGTTAATTCTTTTCGCGTTGGCAAGGGGCTCGGTTCGTATGCTCTGATCGAGTACCACTCACTACCTGAACGGTTCCGACTGCGTTTTGAAGCGAAATACGGTAATCCTGAAAAGATAATGAAACAGGAAGATATGCCGCTTGCAGTCGATAGCGAAGCACAAAAGTATTATCATGAATATCTGTTGCCGAACGGCGAACATTTACCGGAGGATAAACAAACAGAATACACGCTGAATGCGCGGGTGCTGAATGCTCTTCGGGAAATGCGGGGGACACAAAAAGCGATGCGTCGTGCGTGCAATAACAATACGCCGGTCATCTGGTCTAACATCTTCGCTGCGGCCGAGGAGTTGCGCAAAGCCTACGGACACACCCTGCCCAAGAGTGAAGCTCGTCTGCGCGACAAGCTCCGCCAATATACGAAAGAGGGCTATGCCTGCCTCGTGTCTGGCAAGTTCTGCAATGCGAACACGCTGAAAATTACCAAAGCGGCCGGACGTCAGATCGTCGCCCTGCGTCGTTGTCGCGTCCCGGTCTATACGACCAAGCAGCTCTTCGAAGAATTCAACCGCATCGCCGAACGTCGCGGTTGGAAACGGCTCGCTTCGCAGTCGTCGCTGGTGCAATACCTCGAACGGCCGGAGATCAAGCCGCTGTGGTACGACGCTGTTTATGGTGAACTGGCGGCCAAACAGCTCTATGCACGCCGCAACAAGACCGAAATGCCGACGATGCGCGATTCGCTGTGGTACGGTGACGGAACGAAGCTCAACCTCTTCTACAAGGCGGTCGAGAACGGCAAAACGGTGGTGCGTTCCGCATCGGTGTACGAAGTGATCGACGCTTACAGCGAAACCTTGCTCGGCTATGCGGTCAGCGATACGGAGAATTTCGACGCTCAGTTTCGGGCATTCCGTATGGCTATCGAAACAGCCGGACACAAACCGTATGAAATCGTTACCGACAATCAGGGCGGGCAGCGGAGCAAGATCGCTCAGAAGTTCTTCGCGAATATCTGCCGCATCAATCGCCCGACAGCACCATATAACGCTCCGTCGAAAAGTATCGAGTCGGTGTTCGGTCGCTTTCAAAAGCAGGTACTGCATGAGGATTGGCGTTTCACCGGCGGGAACATCACTTCGAAAGAGGCGTGGAAGATCAACCGGGAGTTCCTCGAAGCGAACAAGGAGAAATTGTTCACCTACGAGGAGATGCTGGAGGCCTACTCCGTCGCCCGCAGCAAATGGAATGCGATGAAGCACTACCAGACGGGGATTGCACACGAAGAGATGTACCGCACGAGCGTCAATCCTGCAACGGAGCGCGTAACGGAATTGGATATGATCGATCTGTTCTGGCTGACAACCGAGCGGCCGAGCATATTTACAGCCGATGGTATCACGATCCAATACCAAAACCGCAAGTACACTTACGAGGTATTGACCTCCGATGGTACGCCCGATTACGCATGGCGCAGTGAGAATACCGGCCGAGAATTCTTCGTGCGTTTCGATCCGAAGTCCATGGATCGCGCATTGCTTTACGAACAGACCCCGATGGGGTTACGTTACGAAACCGTAGCATATCCTTATCTCACGGTCCGTCGCAATATTCAGGAACAACAGGAAAGCGATATGGAGCTGATTCGCTACAACGATGAAGCGAACAAACGTGAGCGGGTGCGCCGTCAAATCGAGGCGCATGCGTTGGAACTGGAACACGGCGTCGCACCGGAACAGCACGGGCTGCGGACACCGGCGATCAAAGGCATCAGCGAAAAAGAGTACGAACGCCTGGCCGATACGGTTGTAGTCGTGCCCTCCGGGCAGTACTCCGAACCGGTGACCGTCGGCGAATATACCAAGGCGGTCAGCAATCTGGATTGCGATCCGACGGCGATATTCAATCGAATGTAAATTTTTAATTACAAACCAATATGAAACAGTTATCTCTCGAAGAGAAAAAGGATATTCAGGCCCGTTTGCAGGTCTATGTATCCAAGTATCCCAGCCAAAACAAGGCGGTGAATTCACTCGGTATCAGTGCAGGTACGATTAGTACGATTCTGAACGGTAAATTCGACAACATCAGCGACGAAATGTTCCTGCGGATCCGCTCGCAAATTTCTCCTGTGAATCCGGAGGAATGGACTGTCTGCGAAACGACGGCTTACCGGGAATTATTTCTTTTGCTGGAGGATGCGCAAGCGAATCAAAACGTGTCATGGGTGGTCGGAAATGCCGGTATCGGCAAGACGACGACCGCGCACGATTATGCTGCCAAGCATGAAAACGTGTTCGTTATCTCGTGTTCGGAGGACATGCGTCGCGGGGACTTTATTCGTGAAATGGCCCGCGTCATAGGGCTCAAACTCGCCCAGACGAGCCTGCGGGAGAAACTCCAAGCCGTAACGGATGAATTGCGTGTGCTCGACCGGCCGCTGCTCGTCTTCGACGAAGGCGACAAGTTGATGGATACGGTGTTTTACTACTTCATTTCGATTTACAACGCGCTCGAAGGACGCTGCGGAATCATCTTTCTATCGACCGAATACATCAAGCGGCGGATGAGTATCGGCTTGGAGTACGACAAAAAGGGTTATGACGAGATGTTTTCACGTATCGGGCGCCGGTTCATCGACCTCACTCCCGCAACCAGCCATGAGGTGACGGCCGTATGTCTGGCAAACGGGCTGAATGCCGAAGCAGCAATCTCCAAAGTGTTGGCAGATGCCCGCACGGTCGTATCGAAAGCTGCAAATACATGGGATAAGAAGCAAGTGCGGGACTATTACGACATGCGCCGTGTTCGGAAATCGGTGCACAAAAGTAAAAAGCTCGCTGAAATCAAGAAATAGTCTTGTTCAAAAGCAATTCAAATGGGCCGGACACTATCTGCAAAACAGGTTCTGACGATCAAACGCCGCACGATTCGTTTGGGCGGCATCTGGGATGATTGCGTGGGGGAAATCGACCGTACGGGTGTGGTGTTCTTCTGGGGTAACAGCGGCAACGGAAAGACTTCGGCTGTGGTATCCTTTTGCAAGGCGCTGTGCGCTCATGGCAAAGTACTTTATCTGCCGTTGGAGGAGGGACTGGGAGGAACGACACAGGATGCTATTCGGCGTTATCGGGCAGATGAATGCGGCAGTCGTTTTCAGTACAACGATTCGATGAGTTTCGAAGAAATGGACGAACGGCTGTCGAAACCCCGATCGTGGGATTTCGTTGTCATCGACTCTTTCCAATATACCCAAATGAGTTACAAGGAATACATCGCATTCAAGGAGCGGCATCGCAACAAATTGCTGATTTTCGTCAGCCATGCCGACGGCAAACGTCCGGACGGACGTGCTGCGATCAAAGTGATGTACGACGCTTCGCTGAAAATCTGGGTCGAAGGTTACAAAGCCTTCAGTAAGGGCCGTTTTATCGGTCCGACAGGCGAATGTACGATTTACGAAGAAGGTGCGCGTAAATACTGGGGATAAACCTTAAATGTAAAACGATATGGACATCAAGAAAATTTACATCAGCGGAAAGATCACCGGACTGCCTGTCCGGGAGGCGATCGCCAAATTTCGAAGTGCGGCGGAGAAGATACGGCGGTTCGGGTTCGAACCGGTCAGCCCGTTCGACAACGGCCTTCCACTGGAGGCCGACTGGGCGGAGCACATAGGCAAAGATATCTCGTTGCTGCTTCGATGTGACGCCATCTACTTGTTGGACGATTACGAGAAGAGCGAGGGTGCACGCATCGAGTTGTGCATCGCCCTCCATCGTCGAATGCCGGTCTTTATGAACGTACGGCCCAAACTCGGATTTTTCAGCGTACAAACTTTCGAAGATTATGACAAAGAAAAAGTGTAGCTACTCTCGGTTCTATGCTATCGCCAAGGCGAAAGGCATCGACCTCGACCGGTACAAGGAAACTTTGGTATTGCAATTCACGGATGGTCGTACTTCATCGCTTCGGGAGATGATGCCGACGGAGTACGAAGATATGTGCGAGTGCTTACAGTCGGGTAAGATGATGGGAGAAAGTATTGCAGACCACAAAGAACGACTACGAAAAGCCCGTTCGGCAGTGTTGAAACGCATGCAACGCCTCGGTATCGATACGACTGATTCTTCATTTACCCCGGTCAACGAATTCTGCATGGATTTACGTATCGCAGGCAAACCGTTCGGACTATTGACCGTAGAGGAATTGCAGTCTCTTATTCCCAAACTGGAGGCGATTCTACGCAAGCCCAAAATCCGAAATACACAGTGCGCCGTTTCAATTCCGCTTATTATTCGATCCAACCAATTGCCGAGCTAACCATGAAACTTGTAATTAAAACGATATCTGAAGTCAAAGATGCCAAGGAGCATCTTGAAGATCAAATATCCTGCTTGCTGATGCAGTTCGAAAAAGATAACGGAGTACATATCTCCGATTTAAGCATCTATCCGCGTGAAATATACAATGAATACGGGAAAATGATAGGCCGCCAAATCGGAACCTCAATCGTTGTCAAATTATGACCAAACTACCTTACCGTCAGGCAATGCTGATGAAACATACGGCATGGATGAATACCCGCTTAATCGAGCGGGGCCCCCGGCCGGAAGACGAGCGGTACGTGCCGCTCGCGGTGCGGATGCTGACGCTGGTCGGATGTCTGAATTACGCGATGCTCGACCTTGAATCCGAACTTACGGCCTCCGGCTTGTTCCGCCACGAAACCAAACGCCGCTATACGCAGGCCCGGACTTTGGTCGCACAGGCTCACGGCATCGCGTGGTCGATGCTTCGCAAGATCGACGACCGGGCCGCCCGACAGTACAACGACAAGACGGACGAGGCGTATCGGACCATCAGCGACTGTATCCTGTTGGAGGCTCCTCAAAGGTCTTACAACATCGTGCTGTCGCTGTGTAGGATCATCAGCTCTCTCAACGGTCGGATTTCGGGTCGCTACAACTTCAATCCGGCCAAACCTCTTGTACGCATCCCGGCTCTGTTGGAGTGTACCGGGATCGAGGATTGCAAAATAGACGGAATCATCGAATTGAATTTAACGGACTAACGAAAATGAAAGTAATCGTTACCTTCTCAGGAGGCAAGGACAGCCTTGCGGCGCTGTTGTGGGTGCGCGAGCATATTACCACCAACTTTACCACCGTGTTCTGCGATACGGGTTGGGAGCATCCGCTGACCTATGAGTATATCAACCGTATCGCCGACAAACTGCACCTCGACTTGGTAACATTGAAGTCGAAGAAGTACGACGGGATGGTCGATCTCGCGCGGCAGAAAAAGCGTTGGGCCTCGACGCGGACGCGGTTCTGTACGGTAGAACTCAAAACCAATCCCACGATCGACTACGTGCTGGACGAGGTTCACGACAATATGCTGATGATTCAGGGCATCAGAGGCGCGGAATCTCCGGCGCGAGCCAAGATGTCGGCGCAATGTACGTACTTCAAATATTATTTCGAGCCCTACGGTTATGACAAAAACGGTAAGCCGAAGAAGCACAGCTACCGTGGTAAGGATGTCCGGGCATTTCGGGAAAAGTTCGCCGACGATTTGCTTCGGCCCGTGTTCGACTGGTCGGCGCAGCAGGTGATCGATTACATCCTCGCCGCAGGGTTAGAGCCGAATCCGCTCTACACGATGGGGTATAAGCGCGTCGGGTGCTGGCCGTGTGTGATGGCAAACCAGCGCGAGATTCTCAATATTGCCCAACAATCTCCCGAACGTATAGCGGAAATAGCAAACTTCGAAGGAGAGTTGCACTCTTATTTTTTCGGCCCAGACAAGATACCCGCCCACGCGATTACCAGCGGAGAGAAATATCCGACAATAAACGATGTCGTGCGCTACGTCCAATGGCAGAACGCGACGGGCAGTTTGTTCGACGACGATACGGCGACCAGTTGTATGAGCTTTTACGGATTGTGTGAGTAAACAATAAAATAAAATGAAAAAATACACACAAGCGGATTTCGACGCCTTCGAGGTGATCGACGGAATCAAACAATGCCCCTCGGGGGATTACAGTGCTATACAAGTATTCAGCGATAGGTGCTCCTTCGGCGCGTGTTGCTCCTTCGGCGAGGGTTGCTCCTTCGGTAGGTGTTGCTCCTTCGGCGAGTGTTGCTCCTTCGGTTTGTGTTGCTCCTTCGGCGAGCGGTGCTCCTTCAGCGAGAAGTGCTCCTTCGGCGCGTGTTGCTTCTTCGGCGCGTGTTGCTCCTTCGGTGAGCGGTGCTCCTTTGAAGGGAAAGGCGAATATATCGGCGATTATCCTTTCCTGGCTTTTGTCGGGTTCGGCTCCCGGATTGGCAGCAAGGTTTACTTTTTCAACCTGCAAGACGGCATTTATGTCCGTTGCGGCTGCTGGCTGTCGGATATAGCCGGGTTTCGGGAGAGGGTGAAGGCGGAGAATGCCGATGCGATGTACCTGGATTTGTGCGATCTGGTCGAGAGGAAGTTTAACCGAAAAAACTAGAAATAACTATGCGAGCGAACGAATATCAGACACGCGCGATGAGTACGCGGCTGCCGAGTTGCGAGAATGCGACCTATATGCTTTTCGGCCTGATGGCCGAGGTGGGCGAAATCGCCGACAAGATCGCCCAATGGCGCCGAAAGGGAGTGTGCCGGTTGGATATGGATCATTTGGTCTTCAATACGGGCGATTTGCAAGAGGCGGAGGGTTACAAATCCGAGCTGATGAAAGAGGTCGGGGATTGTGCGTGGTTTATCGCGGGCATTGCCGATTGTTTCGGCTTCACGCTCGAAGAGGTCATGCAGCAGAACCTCGACAAACTCGCCAGCCGCCGCGAGCGCGGCGTGATCGACGGAAACGGCGATAACCGATGATCACTTATGACCCACGCCTCTCTTTTCAGCGGGATCGGCGGGTTCGACCTCGCCGCCGAGTGGGCTGGCTGGACGAACGCTTTCAACTGCGAGATCGATCCTTTTTGCCGAACCATACTCAAATACCACTTTCCCAATGCAAAGCAATACGAAGACATACGAACAGCAGATTTTACCATTTGGAAAGACCGTATCGACGTGCTTACCGGTGGATTCCCGTGCCAGCCGTTCAGCCTCGCAGGAAAGCGACAAGGAACAGAGGATGATCGCTACCTGTGGCCCGCAATGCTCGACGTTATTCGGACTGTTCGACCGCGCTGGGTCGTTGGCGAGAACGTTTACGGAATCGTTAATTGGTCGGAAGGGTTGGTCTTCGAACAGGTGTGCGCTGACCTGGAGGCGGCAGGATACGAGGTGCAGCCGTACATTATTCCGGCTTGCGGTGTCGGCGCTCCCCACCGTCGGGACAGATGCTGGTTTGTTGCCCACCGTACAGACGCAGGGACTGAAACGATGCGTGAACGGAAAGACGGTATTTATGCCGTTGAGCTTGTTGCCTACCCCGACGGCAATAGACGCAGGAAGCGGCCGAATGAACAAAAGCCTGTCCTCGAATGCGTCGGAACGTCCGACGCTGGCAATGGCGTCGAAAATGGGATTGCTGCCGACGCCGACCGCCAACGATGCGAAGAATGTAACGCTTCCGACAAGTCAGGACAAACGCAAGAGCGGATTGTCCAAAACGGCGATGCAAAGCGACGGATACCGGACTGGAACGGGTTCCCGACTCAACCCCCTGTATGTGGCGGAGATGATGGGTTTCCCGGCGAATTGGCTGGTATCGCCTTTCCTCGGTGGTGCCGGGAAGCCGTCAAAGCCTGCGGAAACGCCATAGTTCCGCAGGTGGCATTGCAGATTTTTGAAACGATAAACGAATACGAAGTGGTGAAACAGCAAGATTCGATGCAAAACTTTGAAAAACTTTCAAACATTTTGAAACATTTTGAAATATGAAGGAAATTAAATTCCGGGGCAAGCGCCTCGACAACGGAGAGTGGGAATTTGGCGACCTGTTACAGTACGATGATGGGTCTGTTTGTATCGGAGTACATAGTAAAAATTACACAGATGATGGCTTTAATGTAGGCCAATATCATCACATCGCACCGGTCGATCCCGCTACCGTCGGCGAGTTTACGGGGCTGAAAGACAAGAACGGTAAGGAGATTTACGAGGGGGATGTGATGGAAATACCCGAAACTGATTTCAACGCAGAGATAATTGGCCGGGTTCTCTTTGAGGAAGATGCGTATTATATCATACCCTTACGCGGTGGCCATCTTTGGGGGTTGCACTGGTCACTCCGGAAACATGATGCGAAGATCATTGGTAACATCCACGATAACCTCGAATTGTTGAAAGGAGGCGAGCAATGAAAATTAACAGACAAATAAACGAATGTCATTGCGACAACTGCCGAAAATACGAAGAATGCCGAGCCAAAGGATTATTCGACGATGATCCGGGCTTCGACTTCTGCGTGAACTATGAGGATGTGAGCTATCCCGATGAATATAATGACGACAACGATTGAGTTATGAGAACACGCCTACTAAAACGCCTGCGACGGGAGGCACGCAAAGAGTTTCCAGATGATATGATTTTAATGCTTGCCGAGTGTAAGGGCTATTTCGGATTATTAAAATTTGTCAATGAAGCGATGAGAAATCATATCCTCCGCCGCGTTGCGGAGTTAAAAGGAAAGAGAAGATAACGCAATTATAAATTGTATGGATATTACGAAAATGACAGCAGCACAACGCGCCGAACTGAAGGCGCAGCTTGAGGCCGAGGAGCGTGCCGAGAAACAGAAACGCGAAGAGAGTATTGCCGCATACAAGTCGTCGGTGGATGAGTTCTGTCGCAGCAAGTTCACCCGATTGCAGGCGTTGAGCGAGGAGATGCGCCGGCTGAAAGAGGAGGTTTTCGGCGATGCCGAAACGCTGATCGCGCTTAAGGATGAGTTATTCCGGACCAAATCGGACCGACACAGCAATCAATTCACGACCTCCGACGGCAAGATCACCGTGGCGCTCGGTTATCGCACCAACGACGGCTGGGACGATACGGTGAATGTCGGGGTCGATAAGGTCAAAACGTTCATCAAATCGCTGGCCAAAGACGAGGATTCGGCGGCTTTGACCGAGATGGTCATGAATCTGCTGGCGAAGGATCGCAAGGGAAATCTGAAGGCCAGCCGCGTACTGCAACTGCGCGAAATCGCCCGCAAATCAGGCTACCCGCAACTGATCGAGGCCACCGACATCATTCAGAACGCCTACCGGCCCGTCGATACCTGTCAGTTCATTTCGGTCTCCTACAAGGACGACAAAGGAGTGAAACAAACATTGCCGCTCTCATTGGCGGCAATGGAGTAGTCCCGAACGGTTGTCTGCGGCGGTTCGATTCCGCCGCCGGGAACAAAATCAGCGAAAGACTTGTTGGGGGGGGGAATTTTGTAACTTTGCATCGTCTAACCAAAATATTTATTCACAATGAAAAAATTTGTATTACTTATTGTTAGCTGTTTGGCTTGTATTCAATTCGTGTCTGCCCAGAACTATCAAGGAGATGTGAGTTTTGCCTATGGTATCGGTGTCGGAGAGCCTGCATTCGACGGTTGGAACATCCAAACTGTTCATGGTTATCGTTTTAACGATTACCTATTTGTTGGTGGAGGTGTGGGATTGATTAAATATTCCGATATTAGTGAGTCTATAATTCCGGTTTTCGCTAATGTAAAAGGCTATTTAGGCAATAGTCATTTGGTAAATCCATTCGTATCTTTGGATTTAGGCTATGGTATTCGAGAAGAAGGAGGCGTGTATTTCAGTCCTGCTATTGGTATCAACATCAGGGCATTTCGTCGTTTAGGGGTATTCGTTTCTGTTGGATATCAGTATGCCAAAATGTTAGATAGTTCGCTTGGAAATATTAATCTTCGAATTGGGTTCTGTTTCTGATGAAAGCTACTTTAATCCTCTTGTTAATGTTATTTTCGACGTCGTTTGCTTCCGCTCAAAAAATCGTTATAAACAATACCGATAAATTTACAGGGAGCAAACTGATCGAAACGAGCGTATTGAAAACATCCCGTCCAAATGTCAATTACAGGATGCGCAATATAAATGATACTTTGTATCTCTGCGCCGCAACAAAAGGTCTGAAAATAGACGTCGATGAAAATACCCGATCAAAGATGTATATCATTACAGTCGATGGTGTTCATGTAAATTTGGATGGGGTTATTCAAGATAGTCGAGTAGAAGAATATCATAGCGGAGTCCATTGGGGGTACGGAATCTCCACTGGCACTACCACGCATTTAACGGATGTGGAATTATTTTTCCTTATTCCTCGTGAATCATTTTCCATGCTTTGTACCGATAAAATTAGTGATATTCGAATAAGTATTGGAAATGAAAATCTTGATTATGAAGTGGATGAATTTATTGCGAAAAAATTTCTCAAGCTATTCAATCTGCTGAAGGAATAAAATCATTATTTGCTCGATTTGAAATTTGTTTCTATATTTGCCCTTGCAGAATCATATTATCTTGTAAGGGACAATTGTAAAAGAGTTGAGCCCGCGTGAGCCGTTTGGAGCGGCATTAATATTGCCCTATGGGATAATATGAGTCTGCAGCACGCGGACTCTTTTTATTTATTGCTTTTGATATGCAGACTCAAAAGAATGCAGATGCAGTTACGTACTGCGAACCGGTTGTTTGGAATGACAGCGATATTACGCTGTCACCGGTGGTAATCAACAACAATCCCTATTTTATTGCCGTCGAAGTATGTAAATTACTCGACCTTTCCAATCCAACAGACCGGCTGAAATCACTTGATGATGATGAAAAGCTGACCTATCCAATAGATAGGGCAGGTCAGCAACGAGTTGTTAATCTGGTAAATGAAAGTGGGTTTTACCACCTCATCTTTTTATCTCGTAAACCACAGGCCGCAGCCATCCGCAAATGGGTAACGTCAGAGGTGCTGCCAGCCCTTCGCAGAACGGGCCGTTATGAGATTTTGCCGACAAGACATTCTCTCCGCCACCCTCGGCGCGGTGAGCCGATCACGGCAGAGATACTCCACTTGCTGTGGTTGATCGGCGAGAGCCTTCACCAGGGGGATCAGATCGAAATTGCCATGGAGCTGGGCGTGACCCGCCAGACTGTGAGCCGCGTTCTGAACGGCGGTCAGCGAAGCAGCAGGATCCTGATGGCACTCTATAAACGTGCCCAGGCCAACCGCGAAGCAGACCGTCTGTACCACGCTCCGCGCGAGATGGCACAGCGTCTTTTGGGCGAGAATGTTCCTGTGCCGTCACCCCGGCGACTTCCGGCGGTGCATCTTAACTGCGGTCGCGGGGCTGCCCTGGGAAATCAGAACGCCCGCAAACACCAATCCGATCGTTAAACCTTCAAACAAGTAAATCATCATGGGACACAATAAGATTCGCAAGCGTTATATGGTCACCGAGGGTGATCTGTTCCGGCTCTACGCCGAAATTCGCCAGGTGCGTCACGAGGAGCGGCGCGAGGCGTTCATGGCCGATTTCCGCCGCCTGCTGCGCGAGGCGCAGCCCGTACGGCTCGTCATCGAGAAAGGAGGCAGCGATGGTACGTTTTGAGAAAGACCGCTACATCATCGAGGTATATACCGGCTGCGACCCGGTCGAAAGCTGGTTGAACCTGCATGAGGAGATCGCCTACCTGCTCGGCCTGGTCAATCAGGGCAACTGCCCGGAGAGCGGTTTTCTGTGTCTTCCGCAGCTGCTCGGAGATATGATGCCCCAATGGGAAACGGCCCGTAAAATGAACGGGAATTGACCGTTTTACGATCAACTTTTGAACCGCCGGAGTGAATCCGGCGGTTTTTCGTTAAATTATTGAATATAATCGGTAAAAAGAAGTATAAAATGATTATTTTTGCAAAAAGCACTTCATTCATTCCGATACGATGCCTCGCGGCCGCAACAAACACTTGATCGAACAGCGCAACTCGGCGCTGATCCGCCGGTATTACTACTGGACGGAAGTGCAGAGGCTGCGCTTCGACGACGCCTTGAAAATCCTGTCGGAGCAGGAGTTCTTCATCTCCGAGGAGCGGATCATGGCGGTAATTCGTCAGGCGTGCCGGGAGTGCAAGGATTTGAAGGTGCAGCCGGTTCCTAAAGTCCGCAAACCGCGTATCACGGCGGCACAGCTGGCTCTTTTCTGCGGCGAATAGCGGCTATTTTCCCTCGTTTACCTGATCTTTGACCGGCCACCGGAAGGTCGTATCGTAAATCTTCCAGTTGTAGATCGTCGTGGAGGCTCGGCTGCGGATCCGCGACATCGGGCCGATGGAGCCTTTGGGCCGGTACCCTTGCAGGGCCTGTACCACGCAGCGGTTCAGCCGGGCACGTTCGGCGATCTTGCCGGTAGTTCCCGATCCGGCGTGCGTGTCGTCGTAGCAATCGACAGCCAGGCGCACCGTGATTTCTGCTGTGCCCTTCTGGACGTTCACCTGGGGGATGCCGGCGTCGCTCCATTCGGTTTCCACGGCACTCAAAAGCGCGCACGGGAACGTGACGGGATATTGGTCGCCGGGATTGGGCTCCAACTGTCCGTAATCTTCGTCGATCATACGCAGTTCGGGGATCTGCTGTCCCAGGCGTGCGATCAGTTCAATCAGTACTTCATTCATTCGATGCAATTATTTTATAAAGTTCTTTCTCTCCTTTGTCGATTATCTGTCGGGTAAGAGCACTGCTCGGCCCGAGGAACTGACGCTGGGGGATACGAACCGTCAGTTTTGTCTTTTTCGTCAGCGCAAGGCGCTTCCACATCTCTGCGGTTTCGTTTCCTGTATTTTTGCTGCGTCCTTTCGCTTTCCCACCTCCGGCAGCGAAATACTGGTGCCACGCATAACCTCTCATCTTCGGGGTAACGGTAGGATGCGTTACCCCGCCCCAGTTGTGGATGGGGGCGTAAGTCACATCGTTGAATACACGGGCCCGAAAGTCGGATGTTTCGTATCGGGTCGATTTCATCAGATGGTTCCGGCGGCTGAGCAGAGGCCCGTATTTGCTTCCGGCCCTACCCGCTCCCGAGAGTTGCCGCCTGGTCACGGGCCACGGATCGAGTGTTTCATCGACGAATCCTCCTTTGCGGAAGTTCGCCTGGTAATGGTTTACGGCCAGGCGCCCGGTGATCCTGGGCATTTTGTCGCGCAAGAACTTTCGAGTTCCGGATTCGATCTGTTTCAGTTCTTTTCGAAGTTGTTCAATCGTCATTTTATTCCTCTTTGAGCGGAATTCGAAGAATTATTTGGATTCCGTTGAAAAACATCTTACATTTGCAATGTAACGATGGCCTTGAAACCTGCGGCGCGGATTGTAGTTCCGCGAGAATGGTTTTGAGGCCGTTACTTTTTTACCCCTTCCAAAACGCGCGAGGAGTCCGAAATGCTGTGGAACAATATCTGTCCGTCCGTAGTTTCGCGTACCACGATCCAGCTCTTATCGCCCAGAATCCGAATTTCGAAGAGGTGCGACTGTTTCAGGCCGGGGACATCTTTGAAGTTGGGTACGGCACCCATATATTTTGCGTGGCGCATGACCTCCGGAATATTTAACAACAGCTCGTTCTTGTGTGCATAGTGGACGTGGGGCTGGTTCAGATACTCCTTGATTCCTCGCATCGTAATCTCGATCTGGCGGTCGAATCCGGAGTTCGTCAGCGGTTCTTTCCGAAGCGGCTTCGCCAGTTGTCGAATCTCCTTCACGCGTGCGGTATAGTCGGCGGTGTGTTGCGGCACGACCTTCACGTCGGCGTAATCGGGGAAAATTTCGTCGAGAAGGACCTCCACGGCTTTTTTTGCTCCTTTGTAGGCTTCGGTGTAGTACGGATGGGTCTGACTGAATATTTCGCCTGTATGGGCCGGATTCGCATCGAGGCCGGGTACGGCACCGCTGCCGGGCAATGCAACCGGTATCTGGTCTTCAGGAGTTCTCGGAACGTCGGTCGATCGAATACCGCACTTGCATCCCCAAACATTTCCCGGGAAGTATTCACGCCAGAAAGGGTGATGTATCGGCAAAATCAGGCCATAGAATGCCATGTGTTCAAGACGCGGTTCCGCACTGGTACTCGGCAGCCATTCCAGATTGGGAAACAGATCGGCTTCGGCTTCGAACTGCTGCCAGTCGGCCGCCAGGTGCGCACGTATCACGGCTGTGTCGTATTCCGTGCGTAACCAACTGCCAACCTGGTGATCGGCAATCGACGCCACGTCTTCACGCCATTTCTCGAAGGGCTTCAGTTTTCCGTCGGCATCGAGCAGTTGTGCCGCCATGTCGTTTTGCATGCGGTGTACCTTGAAGGCCGAGAATACGGCATTGCTACGTCGCAGTGCCTGGTAGAAATCGAATCCCGGGTCCGTATGAGTCGGCTCGCCGTATCCGTTCATCACTGCACGGTTGAATTCGGCCCATACCTCTTCGAACATTTCCCGGTCGATTTCAGTCCGGGGGTCGAACTTCTTTTCGTAGATGTCGTGGAGCATGCGCATCAGCACCTCCGAAAAATCGAAAACGACCGATGGTTCCGGCGCCGCATTTCGGTACAGGTTTTCGACTACCATTCTAAAGCCCCCGGATCGTTGTCGGGGGCGATGCCGAAAAAATCGCGCATGCGGTTCCAAATATTCCCGGACGTACGGTTCTGCGGAAGTGTCCCTGCGGTTTCTATGACTTCGGTGGATCGGTCTTGCAACATCCGGGCTTTGAGCCGGTCATAGTCGGCTGGGCGCTCCACACCGTAGGTTTCGTAGAGATAATCGTCGCTGATCGGCAATCCCATAGCCTGCAATGTACGGTCGATGTTGATTCTCGCCTCCAAATCGATGTTCTTGGGTTGTTCGTATTCGAACCTGCCGTTCTTGACGTTCACTCCCAGTGCGGTAAAAATGTCCGTCATGTCGTAATTCAGCACATTCAACACATACAGACGATCCATGTGATTGATGGCCTCTTCGGCGTTCTTGTGTATAGTCCCGAGTGCCTGCGTTCCGGTGTCGTCGGTTTGTGTTGTGAGTGTGTTTCCGAGCAGAGCCTTGCTTTCGGCATTGTCGCAGTAATCCAGCAAAGTTTCGTAAAGCTGGGCGCTTCCGGCCTTCTGCGCGGCTTCGTGCAGTTTGAGCTCGGTCCCTTCCGGGTGAAGGAATATTCCGCTGGCACCCATCGCTGTCAGATCGCGGAGCATGGCCCTCCTTGCCTCATCGTTGTACATATCGTAAGTGCCTTCGCGCAGAGGTTGCCCGAACAACTCCGTGTATTGGGCGTAATATCCCAGACAGTTACGTTTATAGATGGCGTAGGGCATCACTTGGGCCAGCAACCCCAGATCTCGGGGTTTCCCGACGAAAAGCAGATCTGCGAATTCGTCCCAGCTGTCGCCCGTGATATCCTGTTCGCGCATGAAGATCAGGTGCCGCACGGGATCGACATGCTTGCGTGGAATCAAATCGTAATCGAGCCATTCACCGTCCCGACGGAACTGAAAGAGCGAGAATCCCCACAGTTTCGCGTCGAGAATATCGAGGATGAAGTTGCTGAACCAGGGCGATCGCAAATGCTCCTGCACCTTCTCGTCGATGCGATCATTCCGACGGAATACGATCGGAAGATCGAGCAATGCCGCCCGGCGTTTGTTGATCACGGCGTTGAGATGGGCGTCGGTATTCAGCAGATCGATATAAAGATTGTACAGGCGGACCCGGTCGGGATAGTCGATACGGTCGGCATCACGGATCGCCCGCATATAGGACGCAATATCGACACCTCCGATCTGGGGTGCCGTGAGGATGATTGTCGCCGGAGCCTGTCCGGTCAGTCCCGGAGTGCCGCCTACGGTTATCGTTTTGTTTTTCTTGCGAGCCATGACTACATGAAGTTATGTTGTTTCGGATTACTCGATACCAGATAAGGGGTCGAAGGGCTTTCGCCTTCGGCAACGGGAGCCGGCGGTAACCCGTCAACCCGTATCTGTCCCTTTTGGATCCCTTTCAGCCACTCGACAGCCCGCTCGTATCGGTCGATGCGTATTTGAGACATATTGTGCGGGTTGTGGATGCAAAAGATGTGATACACTGCGATGTCAAGGGCGAACATCAGTACGATTTGGCTGCGCTCTTCGCCACGAGCGGCGAAAATCTTGTTGCAGTCGTAAACTTGCGACATATAACAGCGCATCTCATCGATCGCGCGGTCTTCGCAGATTTCAATTACGTTTTCGTCCTCACGCACCAGTGCGTCGAGGATTTCGCGATGCACCGTGGCATCGTAATCATCGATAGTGATGAATTCAGCCATATTATATCAGGTGTTTATTGGTCAGGTAATCCTTTGCCGCAACGATCGTCAGGGGCGCCAAAACGCTGCGCTTGCTCCGAATCATGCGGAATCCTCCTTCGATGCTGTCGGGACCATCGGCCGGATAGGTAAGTTTCATCGAAAAGAGTCGGAACTGCTTTGCCAGCTCCTGCATGTCGGGATTGTTCTTTTCGGCCTCGTTGAATACGAGCCGTCCGGCCCTGTTGAGCGGTTCGAGGCTGGCTTCTATACGCATGGCTTTGTCGCCTTTGACCGCCGTATCGGGGAGGATCGAAAGATTGATTCCCGTTTCCCTGCGTTTAAGTGCCAGCAGCGGCTTGTACACTTGTTGGAAGAATGGGTCCTGCAAGGAGTTGTTTTCCATAAAACAATATACAGGAACTTTCAACCCGGCTCCGGCATATTGGAACAAGTGGAAGTAGGCGTTGATAAAATCGTCGTTCAGCCCTCGGAACAGTCTTCCTTTGATTATGTAGAGTACATCGTCGAGCATTCCGGTAAGCCATACGGATTTGAACGAGCCACCCGCAGCGCTGCGTTTCTGCGAGGGTGCGGGGTCTCCGTAGATCATCAAAAACGGGAATCTGGTAAGCGGAGGAATTTTTCCGAAAAACTGATGTTCGAATATTTTACCCTCGGCGATGGGCGTGTTGAAATACTCGGCCATTGCCGATACGTAGCTCATCTTCGACAACACGCGGTCGATCATCTCTTCGCTGTTCTTTTCCGGCCATACGGAGTGTCCTTCGCGGTAATCCGCGATTCCGTTCGGACGCTTGGGATCCACCATCCGCAAATTGACGATATCCCAATGATCCGCAATAGCTCCGGCACGTTTTACACAGCAATCTTCGGCGATGATGTTGCCGTTGAACACGACCAACGTACCTTCCGATATGGAGCGGGTGGGGAAAAGGTCTTTTTCCCACCATGTCCATTTTTGAGTGAGGATATCGGGATTCAGACAGTCGGGAATGGTGTCGAAATCATCGACACGCAACACGTCGGGACGCACGGATTCGTTTTTTACACCGCGCGGTGTTTCTCCGGCGCCGATGGCCATGAATCTCGCGCCGCATCGGGCTTTGAAAAAGTTCTCCGTCCATTGTCCGAAGGTCTGCTGTTCTCCATAGTATTGCCTGATGCGCCGATTTGCTTCCAGTTCGGCCCGATAAGGCTTTAACAGGCGTACCGCAGCCTCTTTGGTGTTGCTGGCTATGACGAAAAATTTTTTACGTCGTGTCAGTGCGAGGTAAAGGTCTTCGAACATTCCGATAGTGGACTTCGCCAGCTCCCGGCTCCAACTACGAACTTCGAACCATTCGGAATGTGTCAATACACGGCGGATGGCACGCAACTGAAAGGGTGCGAAGGGATATTTGGCGTATTGGGGAAAGAAAAAGCTGATCCATGCCTGCGGGTCGGCTTCCAACTGGGTACGGTGCCGCTCGATCTCGGCTTGCGTCATGGCCTCGTCGATCGACGTCGCATTGTAGATGGAGTGCTTGAGTTCTTCCCAATATCGCAGGGCGTCGCGGTCTATCTGCTTCATCGTTTTGTCATTTTAGCCTTGATGAAGGCGTCGAACAATCGGGTGAATTCTTGGGCTTTTTCCAAGTCTATCGGTCGCATGAAATCGACGAATGCAGCTCCTACCCCTACGATTTCATGGATTCCGGCTTCTGTTTGCAGCTTATTGATGGCGGTTGTCAGCTTGACGATCGTATCGGCCTCCTTAGCATTGGCATAGCGATTTCCCGACTCTCTGTTGAGAATCGAGTTATTGATTTCGATGACCTGCCGTTGCAGATTTCGGATTTGCTCTTCCGCCGTCATGGAAATCGACGCTTTCAGTTCGTCCCATTTTTCGGCTCCCACCCAGCGGATGACGGTTTGCCGGCTGACTCCCACGCGCTCGGCGATTTCGGCCTGCGTAAGATTCTCACGCAGGTAGAGTGTACGGGCGAATTCTTTCTGCTGCTGTCGGGATATCGTATTCATCGTTCATTGGATTTTGATGCAAAAATGACATCTAAAAAGGGGGTTTTCAAACCGACGGAACAGCAGATACACTTTATAATAATATCATTGATATATAAAGTTTTATGATGTTTTAACGGTTTGCAAAGTGTTGAAATAGCGCTCAATTTTGCGTCAAAATCAATGCACCATGAAACATCAAATCGTGAACATCATCGACGGTACGGATGGTTGCTGCATTATGCTCTATGGTGATATCGGGGATTGGGGACGCGTACAGCCTGAAGACATCGTCAAGGAGCTGATGACAGCCGAACATGAAGGCCGCAGAATCGATGTGCGTATCAACAGCGTCGGAGGCGAAGTATATGCCGCATTGGCCATCTTCAATGCCCTGCGTGCCTCGCGGGCGGACATCACTATTTATATCGACTGCCTGGCTGCCAGCGCGGCCTCCGTTATCGCCGGTTGCGGACGTCGTGTAAAAATCGCCTCGAACGGACGCCTTATGATCCACTCGGTTCGAGGTTTCGCTGATGGAACTGTTGAAGAGATCAGAAGCTATGCGGCCGAGATGGAACAGTTGGAGGCCATTCTGTGCGATATCTACGCACAACGTACCGGACAGAGCGCCGAACAGATCCGCACCTCATATTTCGATGGGCAGGATCACTGGCTGACAGCTTCTGAAGCTCTCCGGCTGGGTTTCGTCGATGAGATTTTCGATACCGATGTCCCGGATACTCCCGCCGCATCGCAGGCTACTCCCCGGCAGATATGCGATGCTTACACGCAACATTATCTTAATTCACTCGAAGTACAACCCCCAAAAAACAAAACTATGTTCAACAAACTCAAGGCTCGTCCGCGCTTCGTCGATTGCGCCGACGAAGCTGCGGCCATTGAAAAAGTGGCCGAACTGGAAGATCTGGCGGCAGAAACGGAAGCTCTTCGCACCGAGCGGGATTCTTTGAAAGAGGAACGCGATCGGCTGAAAGCGGAAAACGAAGAATTTCATCGCCGGGAGCAGGAAACCGAAGATACCGAGATTCGCAACGCGGCCGAAAGATATGTACAAGACGGCCGTATTCAGGCAGATCAGAAAGAGAACGCCGTGGCAATGCTGCGTGCGGACAAAGCGAAGGCTCGGGCGTATTTCGAATCCCTGAAACCCAAGCGCCGCATCTTCGACCAGCTCGACAAAGATCCCGTACAGTCTTCGGATCCTTTGGAAGAGCGCAAAGAAGAAGTCCGCAAACGGTTGGGACGCTAATTCACAAATCTAACACTCACACGATTATGGCACAAAATCCTTCTATTCAAACCAACTACGGCGGTGAATTTTTGAACCGCCTGCTTACGCTGGTAACGACAGGGAACGAATTGTTCGAACGCGGGCTGATCCACATGGAGCAGAACGTAGGCGACAAATATTCGATTCCGCGCATGCAGCTTTCGAAAATTCTGCAAAAGCGTGTCGAACAGCCGACCTCGGAGAATTCGAAAGGTCAGTTCACCATCGACGAACGCGTGTTGCAGCCCCAGGACGTGATGGCCTACACGGAGTTCAACCCCAGGTCATTCGAGAAGTTCTGGAAGCCTTTTCAACCTACGGGAGAGTTGGTCTTCAGCGAACTGCCGACCAATGTTCAGGAACAGATGCTGCTCGAAATCGCCAAAGTAGCCAAAAATGAACTGGGATACCACTTCATTAACGGTGTGCAGGGCGACGGAGAGGAGCAATTTTTCAACGGTATCCTGACGCGTATCGCAGCCGATAAGGAAACGATCCTGGCCACGACCACCAAGACCAAGCAACTCGACCGCTTGCGCGCTGTCTGGGCCAAAGTTCCTGCGGCGATGCGCAACAATCCGAATTTCTGCTTCCTGATGTCGGTCAACGACCTGGATGCCTACGACGACGAGATCACGGATTCGAGCAAAGGCAAGGACCCTACGTCCGTCAATGCACCTCGATTCAAAGGTAAACGTATCGAGGGGCTGGCAAACTGGCCGGATGGAGTGATCGTGGCGACAATCGCCAGCCTCGACATCGACTCGAACCTTTGGGCTGCCTGCAATTTGGTGTCCGACACTACGGCTATCAAGGTCGATCGTGTGTCCAATGCCGGCGAACGGTTCTTCTTCAAGATGTTGATGAAAATCGATACCAACATCGTCTGGGGAAAACTCGCTGTGCTGCTCGACGCACGCACCGTCACATTGACGCCTGCGACGCTTACGGAGTTCACCAAGGATGGAGGAGAACAGACCGTGAAGGTCGAAGCTCCTTCGGAGGATTGGACCGTAACCCCGTCCGCTGCATGGATCACGACGACCAAAGAACAGGGGCAGTTCAAGGTGACAGTTCCTGCACAGGAAGCCGAGGGTGAAGCCCGTACCGGAACGGTGAGCGTGAAGCTCGGCGGAGTGACAAAAAACATCGAGGTAAAACAAGCCGCTTACTCCGCATAGCCATGAAACCGGCGGATTTCAAGCGCACCTATTATCCGACAATCGAGCGGGTCTGCGCCGAAACAGGGTTGAATCCTCTGTTTGTTGCGGCGCAGGCCGCCCTCGAAAGCGGATGGGGCGATCATGCTATCGGAAATAATCTCTTCGGCATCACGGCCGGAGATAAGTGGACCGGAAAGCGGCGAACCGAACGGACCTTCGAATACTTTTCGGATGACCGGCAGAGCGGACGATTCGAGAAGGTTTATTCGATCACCCGGACCTCCGACGGACGCTACCGTTACGAGGTCGATCGCAAGTTCCGCGACTACGATACGCCGGAGGAGGGCATCCGCGACCACGCGAAGGTCCTTTCCGCCAAACGCTACGCGGCAGCCTGGACATATCGTAACGACGTGACACGCTTCGCTTATGAGATTGCCAAGGCCGGATACTGCACGGCAGAACCCGCAGCCTATGCGGATTTGATCTCGAAGATTGCACGTATGATCGAACGGGCGTAAACCAACTTTCAAAAACCGATTGAACGATGGACAGCATTTGGATGCAGATACTCGCTTTCGCACTTCCCGGAGGATTCCTCGGCAGCGTTTTCACATGGATCTTCTCGCGCCGCAAACAGAACAACGATTTTCTCAAAGAGTTGCAGAGTTCGATCAACCTGCTTTCGGGCGAAAACAAGAAGATTCTCGAAGAAAATATCCAACTGCGGCGGGAAAACATCGACCTCAAGGCCAACCAGGAAGAGATGCTCGTACGCATCGACCGGCTGACCAAAGAGGTGGAGCGCCTGCGCAAGACCATCGGAAAACGAAATTCGTATGAAGACAAGACTCTTTTTGCTGCTGTCCATCCTGCTGCTGGCAAGTTGCACCGCGACGAAGAAGCTCCTCTCGACAGGGACGCAGGACAGGACGGATACCGTGTCGCACGTACGGCGCGACGCACAAAACGCCGTAAAGCAAACGACACAGGCGGTAACGAACTCTCGATCGGAGGAGGTCTCTGTGCTGCGGGAGCTGCGGATGGAGGCAGTTCCGATGCGGACGGCAGCGGTAACGGTGACGGAGGAGAGTCTCCGTAATCTGCCGGAGGGGGCAGCCTATGTTGTCCGTGACGGTCGGCTGACGCTCGAAGCCCGACGCGACGGGGATACCTTCCGCATCTCAGCACGCAGCGATTCGCTTGCCCGACGTGTCGAGTATTACGAAGCGACCTCGGCCCGACAAATTCGATATGCAGATTCTCTGAAGAAGAGTCTTGCGGAAGTCCAGGAGGCATACGACCGACTCTTCGAAGCCTCCAGGCAGCAATCCTCAAAGACAGCAATACAACAAACTCACACACCTGCCCATCGGGGAAAATGGATGCTTTTCGGAATCGTTATCGGATGTCTCGGCGGTTGGTGGGCTCACAAAACAAACTTATTCGCAAAACTTTTTAAAATATTTTAACTATGTCAAAACGATCTGTAATTCAAACCAACGACGGCTACCTGATGCTGCTCGATGCTGTCTATTTCAACGGCAGACGCATGGGTAACATTTCGGAAGAGGGGCTTGACTGGGGCGGTGAAGACGCCCAGACCGTCGAACTGTGGGCCGCACAGATTCGGACCAGTCCCGTGCTGGATATCGAAACACGTGCTGCGACGAATGAGATTACCGGCAAGATGATCGAAATGGTTCCCCAGAACTGCGTCGATCTGATGGGCGGCAAAGTCGTGGGTGAGGAGTGGCAAATGCCCGCCAGCTCGATGCGTATTGAAGGGGATATGCGTATTCTGACCGGTACGGGTAAGACCGTCAAACTCAAGCGCGTTTCACTGCGCGCCTCGAAGATTCGCGGCGGCCTGGGCGGCGAAAACGTTCTCGGCATCGAATTCGGACTGAAGCTCCTGGCCCCGTTGGACGGCTCTTCGCCCGGTTCGATTCTGCCGACGGAGCCCTTCATCGAGGCCGACCCGACGTCGCTGACCTTCGAACAGGCGGGCGGCAGTCTTCCGGTCGATATCGAAGCTTCCGGGCCGTTCTCGGTGGGCGCTGTTCCCGAAGGCTTCTCGGTGGAAGTCGTGAACGGACGCGTCACGGTGATTGCCGAGGCCAATTCCACAGAATCGACCCGCTCCGGACAATTGGAATTCATCCTGGAGTCCAATCCTGAAACAAAAGCTACCGTATCGCTTTCGCAACCCAATGCCTAAGTCATGAAACGTAATGTAGAATTGGAGGCAGCGGAGGCTCTGCTCGACGTGGGGATTCTGCTGCCTCTTTTCCGGTTCCGCCTGCCCGGAGGCCGGGAGTGGGTGCTGCGTGTGACAATGCGGCGCCCCTGCCTGGGAGGGCAGATGCGCATCGTACGCCACTACCTGAAGCTGGGAATCACGGTCCGGGAATGGGATGCTTTCTCCGAAGACGAGGAGCGCGCCTTTTTCGACCGGCATGCCAAACGCCTTTCGCTGATGCTTGCGCTGACGATATGTCGCGGCTATCTGTCCGGACTTCTGCTGGCTCCCGTGATGGCATGGTTGATCCGTTGGAAGGTGCCCTCCGAGTACCGGATCGAAGCCCAGCGCTGGTTCCGCAGAATGCGGGGCACGCGGGATTTTACGAGTATTATCGAATCGGCCGAGAGGATCGATCCCTTCCGGTACGAAACGAGCCGCCCCAAAAGAGCAGGAAAGGGGAGTTAAGAACCGTTTACGAGAGTTCCCATAGCCCCTTCGGAATCGTTTGGCAAATTGCCTCCGCAACAGGATGGTCGGTACACTACATCCTGTGGAAGGTCAATTTCCAGACACTGGCCATGATGCTGGCCGATGCACCGCATTATCGAAGCGTCCCGGCCGAATGTACGGGAACCGGGAGTGCAACGGGAAGACCCGATACCGCACAACTCTTTCAATCGAAACTCAATTTGCAATGAAACCCGTCGAGATCGAATTCCTCGTAAAGAACAATACCCGCCAGGGACTCTCCGGAGTTTCCGGCGGGATTGACGCCGTGGATAAGAATGCCGCGCAGGCGCAAAGCCGTATTCAGGCGTTGAAGGATGAAATTGTACGCCTCCAAAAAGTCATGGCCCAGACTCCGGAGATGGATCAGACGGAAAACATCCGCCAGATAGAAGCGTTGCAGCAGCAGCTCCAGGCTTTGCAAGCTGCAACCAAACGCACCGATCTGGTTCCCGCAAGCGCTCCGGCAGCCGTAAGGACTTACAACGGATTGAACATGTCGATCCAACAATTGGCCAGGGAATTACCGGTATTGTCGATGGGGCCTCAAATGTTCTTCATGGCCATTTCGAACAACCTGCCGATCTTCACCGACGAACTGGCCCGTGCGCGCAAAGAGTACGAGGCGATGATTGCCAGCGGACAGAAAGGCGTCCCCGTGTGGCGGCAGGTTCTGTCGTCCATTCTATCCTGGCAAACGGCGTTAGCTGTCGGAATCACGCTGACAGTAGCGTACGGCAAGGAGATCGGAAATTGGGTGACGAGCCTGTTTCGGGGAAAGAAAGCCCTCGACACCGCCCGCATAGCGGCCGAACGGTTTCAGAGTACGATGCTCGAAGGGGCACGGAATGCCCAGCAGGAGGTCGTAAAATTGAATCTGCTCTATCGGGCTGCGACAGACAACGCCCGCGCCACAAACGATCGCCGGGATGCCGTGCGCAAACTCAAAGAGGAATTTTCGGGTTATTTCAAAAATCTTTCCGACGAGCAAATCATGCTCGGACAAGCGAATGACACCTATAAGGAGCTGATCCGTAATATTTACAAATATGCCAAGGCACAGGCGGCTTTCAAGAGTCTGGTGGATATCGAACAGCAGGGGCAATTCTTCGATAACGCACCGGATATCGAGCAATTCCGAAAGGCTTCTGATAAATACCTCAAGGCTCAGGAGAAATTTGCTGAAAAACAGGAAGCCTTCGATGCGATACCGTGGACAAAACAAGGTCGTGCGTTCAAGGAGCAGAAAGAGCTTTCGGCAGCGAAAGATCGTTTTTTGGTCGCAAGAGGAGAGGTTAACCGTTTGCAAAAATTGATTTTCGAAGAGATTCGGAAGAATAAAGGAGGAGAAGAGATTATCGATGAGATAGAGGATAAATTCGATGGCGACCTTGGGGCATTTCTGCAATTCCTCGCAGAGCAGCGGACGAAATTGGCTGCCGTGGCGGAGCAGGCCCAGTTGCTGGAAAATCCGTCCGGCACGACGACCGATCCTGAACCGACTTCCATCGACCAACTCACAGAACAGTATAAGGCAGCCGTACGTCGCCAACAGCAGAGCCTCGACGACCAGCGGGTCGAGTTGATTGAAAACGAATTCGACCGGGAACGGGAAGCGATCCGCCTCAATTACGAGAAAAACCGTCAGGAATATGAGCGGCAGGAACAACAGACGCTCGCACTGATTCGCAAACTCCGGGAGTCGGGGGCCGATATCGATTCGAATGCGGAGAAAACCTTTATGGCTGGCACGGCCGCTGCAATAGCCCAAGCTGCGGAAATTCGGGACAGAGAGCTTGCGGATGTCGATAAGAAAGAGGAGGCTTCATACACCAAGTTGCTGGAGAAGTACGAAACCTACCAGCAGGGGCGTCTGCGAATCGCCCGGAAATACGATCAGGATATTGCCGCTCTTGCCTCAAATCCGGAGGCCCAGCGACTCGCTCGCGAGGCCAAACAAAAAGCGCTCGACGACTTCACGGAACAATTTGCAAGCCAGTTCCCGGAATTCGAAGCCTGGGCCGACCGGGTCGTCGCTGCCTCGGTCAAAAAGCTGGAAAGCCTGGTGATCGAAGCTCAGGAAGAGCTGGAGAACCTGCAAAGCGAGACGCCGGATGACGGTAATGCCATCGCCGTTGCGCAGGCCAAACTCCGCAAGGCCGAACAGCAACTGGCGAAAAAACAGAACCAAACGGAACAGGAAACTACCGATACGACCTCCTGGACGGAGCTTCACCGCGTATTGACCGACGTCATCGGTACCTTCAATGAGGTCGGCGATGCCGTCGGGGGTGCCGGAGGAACCATCATCGCCACCGCAGGAGATATCGCCGGCTCTACCCTGCAAATCATCAATGCCGTTCAGGCATACCGGAAAGCTCAAGCCGCATCGAACACGCTCGGCATGGCCTCCGGAATTCTCGGAGGCATATCGGCCGGTATCGGTGCGCTGACCACTATTGTCAATTTGTTCAAGGGCGGTGAAACTTCGATGGAGCGCAACCTTCGTCTGGCCCGCGAGTTCAACGAAGAACTTCGGATCATGAAAGAGCGCAGCCGTATCGACTCCGATGAATTCGACAATATCTTCGGGGATCGGGTGTACGACCGTTACAAGCAAAATATCGATGTGGTGCGCACCTCGCTTGAAGAGCTGGAGAAAGTCCGGGAGAGAATCCTCTCGCGCGGGGAAGAAAAATATCAGTTGCCGGGAGAGTGGCGAGGCGGAGCCGGCACGGGACTTTCGGGCTTGTTCAGGTATGAAAAAACTTGGGAGAACATTGCCGATTCGATCGCCAACATGCAGGTTCAGACGCGTCATTCGACCTGGTTCCGCTCGGCAAAATATCAGTCCCTCGGTTCGCTGCTTCCCGAATTATTCACGGATGGCGAAGTCGATATGGACGCGCTCCGGCAATTCGTCGAAGAGGGCGGAGAAACTTTCCAGCACCTGGCACGGGAGAATCAGGAGATGCTCCGCGAAATGGTGGACGACTGGGAAACCTACGAAGAGGCATTGACTGCGGTCCGGGATTATTTGCAGGATATTTTCGGCGATCTGGGCAGTACGCTTACCGATGCTTTGGTGGATGCTTTCGAAAACGGCACCGATGCGGCGGATACTTTTGCCGACAGCGTCGGGCAGGCCCTGCGCTCGCTGGCCAAGGATATGATCTATTCGAGTACGCTCGGTAAGGTATTCGAAGATGCTCAAAAACGCATCGAAGAGGTCATGCAGAGCGACCTTTCCGACGAAGAGCGGTTCGCTCAATGGAGCGAAACGATGAAATCGCTGGTTTCGGATGCCATGGATCAACAGGACGATTTCAATCGTCTGTGGGAAGAGTTCCGCCGCATTGCAGAAGAGAACGGACTTTCGATCGACGAGGAAGCCGGCACTTCGCAGCAGAGCGGTAAGGCAGGAGCCATTCAGACCGTAACGCAGGATTCGTTCTCCCGCGTCGAAGGACTGGTCACATCGGTACAGATCCATTCCGCGAAGATCGACGAAAACATCGAAGGTATTGTCCCGGTTCTCAAAGGATCGCTCGAAGCGATGAATGCCATCCGGGAAAATACCGAACCGATACCCCAAATCTATGAACTGTTGCAAACCATAAAACGCGACGGATTAAAAGCGATCTGATTATGGCTGAAATACTCGAAGGACTGTTGCTGATCAACCAAACGGATGTATATGCCCGTTTCGGGGCTTTCCTCGCGGAAACCGCCGAAGACAGGCACGACAACTACGATTCGCTGCTTGCACCTCCGGCTCTCAAGCAACAGGCGGAGGTTTCCATTCGGGAGGAGGACGGCGTTCGTATGCCCGATATACTGACGCAGACTTATGAAGCCCGTGATATTACGCTGCGATTCGCCATCGTCGCCTCGAACGATGTTTCGTTCTTCACGCGCTACGCCTCGTTCGTGAAATTTCTCAAGGAGGGCGACGACGGGTGGCTGGCGCTCCATCTGACGGACGTAGGGCTGAAATTCCGGGTTTATATGACCGGATTTTCGGATTATTCACAACTGGCGCCATTCGGAAAGGGAGAGGTTGCGGCGACCTTCTCGGTGAAATTCCGGGAGCCGAAGCCGACATTCGAACTCGCTGCGTCGATCTAAAGGTCACGTTCAAATCTTCAAAAAATGGAACTCAAAATATATTCGAAAGAAGGGAATCTGAAGCTGACGGCCTCTCCCGATAGTAACAGTGCTGCAACCTGCGGCATACAGGAGGAGAGTGTCCTCGCGCTCTCCTTCACGGCCTTCGAATGCGTCACGCTCGAAGTTTACGATTATGCGGACTTCCTCGGACGGCGTTATTGGATTCTCGAACGTTATCAGCCGAAGATGAACTGCGACAGCGAATGGAGCTACTCGGTGCAACTGTCGGGGGTCGAAGGACTCACCACGCAGGTCCTGATGGTCAATCCGGATGATGACGACAATCCGATTCTGACACTCACGGCACCGGCACGCGAACATGCGGCGCTGATTATCGCTAACATGAACCGCAAAATGGGGACGACCGAATGGAAAGTCGGAGAAGTGGTCGTATCGGAGTACATCGATATCGAATATACGGGAAAGTACGTCTCCGATGCTCTTTCGGAACTGTCGTCTGCCGCCGGGACGGAGTGGTGGTTCGACGGGATGACACTCAACATATCCCGTTGTGAGTTCGGAGAGCCCGTCCCGTTGTCTTACGGTAACGGATTGATCGGAGGAATCGAACGGAGCATGGCCGATGGCGTGAAATTTTTCACTCGGCTCTTTCCGGTAGGCTCCTCCCGCAACATCGATCCGGATCGATACGGACATGCCCGGCTGCAACTGCCCGACGGGGCGAAGTACGTCGAACAGGATACTCACCTCGGTATCATCGAATATTTCGAGCAGGAAGCGTTCGATGCGATATATCCCCGCCGGATCGGGACGGTCGGTGCCGTACGGTCCGAAGGGCGCACGAGCGATGACGGCTCGCCGTTTACTGTCTGGTATTTCACCGATCCCGACATTCCGTTCGATCCCAATCAATACGAAATAGGCGGCCTCGTCAAACGGGTGACCTTTCAGACCGGAGAGCTTCGCGGACGGGAGTTCGAAGTGAATTACGACTCGGAAAAGAAGGAGTTCGAGATCATCACCCAATGGCCCTACGACAACGATATGCAGTTGCCGTCGGAACCGTCGGTCCCGGCTCCCGGGAACGAATACGTGCTCTGGAATATCAGTATGCCGGACAGTTATTATCCTGCGGCCGAACAGGAATTCAAAACTGCGGTAGATACCTTTATGGCCGACAGCCGTAAAGATATATCCGTGTTCCAGGCATCGACGGATTTTACGGTTGTCGATAAAAGAAACCTCGATTTGAAGCCGGGACAACGGATTCGGCTCGGAAGCGACAAGTTTTTTCCCGATACCGGATACCGCGATATCCGTATCGTCGCGATCAGTCGCTCCGTCGTTCAGCCCGGAAGCATGACTCTCAAAATGAGCGATGTCCTCTCCACAGGCCGTATTTCCCGCATCGAAAATCAGATTTCGGAAGTGACGCAGATAACCCGACAGGTTTCATCGGAATTTCCTGACATCATTAAATCGTGGGAGGAAACACCGGCGAGCGACACGACGCTCTATTCGTCGCGTAAGAGCGAACGGGAATTTCTGAACAAGCGCCGGGGAGGTACGGTCGAAGGAATCACCCGATTCCTTAAGCGGCAGCAACTCGACGAGGGATTCCGGACAAGCGACTTCGCCAGCGGCATCACCGGCTTCGGTGCACAGATCGACGGACGAGGCGCCGGCGAGTTGGAGAGCCTCTTCATCCGCCGTTTTCTGGAGGTTCCGGAGCTTCGGTACAACCGTGTGGGCATCAGCGTCGGGGATGACTGGAGCGCTCCGGGCGCCGGGGTGATCGAGAGCGTGGACAAGGATCAGAAGCTCGTAACGCTCAAACTCGAAGAGGGCGAGATCGGCGCCGTAGCGGTCGAGGATATATGTATGGGTATCTTCCACGACTTCGACCCGTCGAACAATGCGACGGCAGATTCCGACGACGGCCGGGGCAACTTCTCTTTCGCAGGCTTCGCAACGGTCTATTTCCGTATCACGGAGGTCCTGGGCGACCGCAACGAGCGGTTCCGCTACGAGCTGCGCCCCCTGTCGGCCACCTTTACCAAGCAGATCGATCCGATGGAATCGATGACCTTCGTAGCCTACGGCTCGTTCACGAATCCCGCCCGGCGGAGCTCGCGCTACTCGACGCGCACCTACCAGCGCTATCTTCGCAATGTCAGCGACTGGGAGTTCACGGCCGGGAATATCGCCGCGCAGTTCGGCGACCTTACGAACCTCTCCGTCTTCGGGATCCAGATGTCGGGCTATTCGGCCTATCTGGATAATATCTACCTGCAAGGTATGGTCAGCAGCCTGGACAAGAAGGTATTGCTGGACACCCGGAGCAAGCTGTTCCGAATGGTCGGAGACAACGGCGTCGGCGTGGCATTCACCCCGGAGGCAGGCTGGAAGCAAGGCAAGCTCTACGACCCCGAGACAGGACAGTTCCAGAAGGAGTTCGACATCGAACAGATCGATCAGACGGCCCGGGAAGCCACACAAGCCGCTGCCACAGCACAGCAGGATGCCAATGCCGCGGCTGCGGACGTCTCCTCACTGAAGAACTTCACCGACGAAGCCTTCGCCGACGGGGTTATCTCGCGTGCCGAAGCATCATCCATCGAGAAATATACGAACAGCGTCGAAGAGACGCAGAAATCCGCCGACGCCTCCTATACGACCGTTTACAACAATTCGCTGCTTTCGGGCACGGCGAAATCGAACCTGCAAGCCGCCAAGAGTACCTTCGACACCGCTGTGGCCGATCTGCTATCTGCGATTCGAACCGCCTCGGACGACGGCATAGCCACGCCGGAGGAGAAAGCCGGTGTAGATTCGCAGTACGCCCTGTTCAACGATGCGTACAGCGCCTTCTGTACCCGGCTGGAGGAGGCCAACGAATATATTCAGACAGCGATCAACACCGCAGCGCAGGGAGCCTACCAACTCTCGCAGGAGTTACAGGGGGTCGTGAACAACATCAATGAGACGATCCTCCCCGACTTACAGGACCAGATCGACAAGTCGATCATCTCCTGGGGCGGCGAGGAGGTCCCCACGCTCGACAACTACCCCGCCAGCGAGTGGACCACGGACACCGAGCGCAAGCGACATATCAACGACGGCTACGACCGGAAGATTACCATCGACGGTGAAGTGTCCTACGAAAGCTACAAATTCGTCTTCGAGAACGGCGTCTATCAGTGGAACCGTATTGCGGACAGCGGCAGCGCCACGGCTATAGCCGAAGCCCGCAAAGCCCTCGGGCTGGCCGGGACCAAAGCCCGGGTATTCTACGGCTCGGCCACCCCGTCCGTACCCTATGAGGTGAACGACGTGTGGTTCCGCACCTCGGGATCGGGAAGTTCGCTCACCACGACCCTCTACATCTCCAATGCCGACAAAGGAGACGGCGAGACCGCCTCTGCGGACGACTGGCAGCTGGTCGATGACAGCCAGGTACGCCTGCGGCAGATGTCCTCCGACCTGGTGATCTCCCGCGAGGAGAAAGCCGTGCTGCGAAACACCCTCGCGCAGATGCAGAAAGAGTACGCCGCCTATCAGTCCGATGCGGACACCTACGGGATCTCCATGACGGCCCTTTCGACGGCCTACAACGCGCTGGTGAATTTCCTCACGGGCACCGTAGCCGTGAACAACGACACGGACACGACGCTCACCCAGAGCCAGCGCACGGATTACAACGCCCGTTTCGCAGCCTACACCTCCGAGGTCGCCCGCTTTTCGAACCTCATTGCGGACGCCATATCGCAAGGCAAGGTGGACGGCTTGCAGTTCGGGGCCCGCAACTATATCGCCAAAGTGTATATTTCCGACTGGAACAACAATTCGCAGGGAAAAACGGACATCGTACTCACGGGCAGCGATACCGACGGCAGCTACCAGAGCGTGAACTACCGGGCCGTGCAGGAGATCATCTCCTCCGGAGACTCTACCCGTGCCGACATCTTCCGGGGCAGGATAAAGTTTCAGGAGAATATGCAGTACAGTTTCAAAGTGCGGTGGAAACTGTTGTATGAAATGTCCTCGACCGTTCGGGGAATGTACTTCGTGTTCATCTATACGGACGGCACGATGGAGTTCGTACCCATTTACGGGAATCAGACGAGTCTTGTCGAAACTGTCTATTCCACAAAGGAGGGAAAGACGTTGGACCGCATCTCGGCTTCGTACAGTCAGTTCGATGCCGGAGGCAAAACGAATCGTGTCCTGATCTATGACATTCAGCTCACGGAAGGCAACAAGGCGCCCACGGGATACATCACGGCCGAGGAGGATGTACAGGCGCAAATCGAGCAGGTGAAGCTCGATGTGGACTACATCGCCTCGGATTCGAGCCTGACACCCTCCGATAAACAACAGGTGGCTAACGAATGGGTACGCATACAGAACGAATATTGGAGTATCATTGCAAATGCCGCAAAGTATGACGTACCCACGGATACCTTTACGACATATTTCCAACGGCTCGAAGATTATCTCACGCCCCTGTTGGCCGATATGAGTACGACATCCGAGATAACCGGCACCGAGTTCAGAAAGTTATTTTCCGACTATTACGAAGTAAGCAGCACCATGTCGGACCTGATCGACGACGCGATCGACGAATCCATCAAATCGACAGAGTACCTCAAGCAGGCTATGGAAGACGGAAGTACCGAGGTGAAAGGCGGTCTGGTGATGACCAACGTAATGTTGATGAAAAACCGGCAAGGCGAGGTGACGGCCGGAGTGAGCGGCTTGCAGGAAGACAACGTGCCATTCTGGTCGGGTGCCGACTATACAAACCGGAAAAAAGCCGTGTTCAGAGTACACGCCGACGGAGAAGTACACGCAACCAAAGGAACCGTCGGAATCCTGCAGGTCAAAAACAATTCCGTAGAGGTGAGCGATGCGACCGCAAGCGGAAACAAGATCATACTCACTACTAACAACATAAACAGCGTAAGCCAGGTTTTGGGCTCTTCCGAAGTCCCGTCGAGCCAAACGACGGAAAGTATAGCGGTCATAACCTCTCAAACGAAGCCTTTCGCCTCGGATTCCAGAAACTCAAGTCAATTCAAATGCGGAGCGGAGGTGCAGATGTCGGCACAAGTCAAGGGGACGATCCGGGGCGGAGGAAGCGTGAAGATCGAAATTTTCAACCAGACAGCCGATACTACCGACACGATATTCCAGCAATCTTCCGCAGATGCCGGAACGGGATCGATACAGATCAACAAGAACATTGGTTATCGTTTCAATACCCCTGCGTACTACTACATAAAGGTATCTGTGGAAGCATCCTCTTCCGGAGAGCTCGGAAGCACGGCATCCGCAGCTGTCGAGGCCATTACTTTTTCTTTCGTGACCGATGTCCGCAAGAACCTGATAGCTCCCAACGGAGTAGCCGTCGTGAAAGGATCCAGCAACTACGCGGTATTCACAGGCAATATTTTCGAGGTTGTGATGGGAAAAGCCGGCTTGCGTATTCAAGACGGATATGTTTACAAAAAAGATGTCACAAATACGACTTGGACACCGATTTGACAAAACCCCAGCGGAACGGGTGGAGGGTGAGATATAACAACTATGAACAAATAATGTGGATAACATAAAAAAGCCCCCGCCTTCGTTCGCAGTCCTCTTACCTCCTGCGAACGATAAAGGTGCAGCAACACCACGACGGAAGCATATCGCTTCTATGGTGTTGCTGCACCTATTGTTTTTATGTAAGAGGATTACAAATTTACAAACTTTCCTGAATATGTGCAAATCTGAACTTTACCGACAAATTCTCGGCACGGTATCGCAAGAAACGGAAATTTCGGAAGAGCGAATACTGTCCAAAGCCAAAAACGCCGAGATCGTAGATGCCAGGTATCTGCTGGTCTATTTCCTCTGGAGGCATGGATTTCATGCCCCGGTCATATCCTCGCTGATGAACTTCTCGCGCCGTCCCGTCGAGAAGATGATTTCGCAATTCGATACCCGTCGCAAACAAAGCGGTAAAATGTTCGAAATGCTCCTCGTCCGTATTGCGTCCAAACTCCGTCCCACCTGCGACTGATAAAATTGATTGTCCCGTTATTCATAACGACTTTTGCATTGTGAGCTCAACGGCAACGTCCGCCGAACGGACGCAACAGTATAAAAGTCAAAAACAATGAACGAAAAAACTTTAGTGTTCGATAATGGTGGCGCAATGGACGGTAACCTCGTCGCAGCACTGATGAATGGCAACAACCGCAATAACGGCTATGCAAACGGCTGGGAGTGGATGTGGATGATTCTGCTCTGGGCAATCTGGGGCGGCAACGGATGGGGCGGCTTCGGTGGCCGGGGTAACGGACTCTCGAATCTTCCCGCCGAACTGAACGGCGACGCAGGACGCCAGCTGCTGATGAATGCCATTCAGGGGAATGGTACCGCCATCAACCAGCTCGCATCTTCGCTCAACTGTTCCGTACAGCAGATCCAGACGGCTCTCTGCAACATTCAGGCACAGTCGGGGCTGTCCGCACAGCAGATCATCAACGCCGTACAGTCCGGTAACGCGCAGGTACTTTCGCAGATGGCATCCTGCTGCTGCGACGTCCGCACGGCCATCGAACGGCAGGGGTATGAGAGCCAGCTCGCGGTACTCAACCAGACCAACACGCTGACGAACAATGCCAACACGCAGTTCAACATCGTAGGTGCGAAGATCGACGCCCAGACGCAGATCATCAACGACAAGTTCTGCCAGTTGGAGATGCGTGAAATGCAGAACAAGCTCGACGCCGAGCGCGCCAAGAGCGCTGCGCTGGCCGGACAGCTCTCGCAGGAACATCAGACTGCGACGATCATGCAGTCGCAGGCCCAGGCTGTGGCGCCCATCAACGCTGCGATCGGCGATCTGAGCAACCGGCTTGCCAAGATCGAGTGCGGTCTGCCGCCCACGACTGTGGTTCCCAATCCGCAGGTGTACGCTATGCCTGCATGCGTTGCAGCTCAATATGGGTTAGGCTTCGGTGCCGGGTTCGGCTTTGGCAGCAACGGCGGATTTTGGAGTTAGTACGGAAAGGAGGTATGCTATGGCAGTATTCCCATTTCAGTACGTTAACCGCAGAGGTATCCCGGTTATCAAAACCACAGGTGTGACGGTCAATGCCGCCGATGTCGTGTTCTCATTCCAAAACCATGCGTTTGCAAATTCGTGGTACCGGGGACTTGTGCTGATCGAACTGGCGCAGGCTATCCCCGCAGGGACTACAGGTACGCTCCCCGTGCTGTTCGAAACAAACGGCGCGACCAAGAATGTGACCACGTACAATGGAGCCAACGTTACCGTGTCCGATATTCCGGGAACGGGCGTGTACCAGCTCTTCTACGACAAACAGACCGACACCCTGCAACTGATGACAGGGGCAGTTTAACGAATAATTAACCGAAGGCAACGGGAGGGGAAACGTCCCCTCTCGGAGCTTTCAAAAAACAATTAACCGAAGATGTTTGCGAATTTAACGAAAGGTTCTTGTATCTATGTTTTGGATATGAGGGAGACACCGAAGTATTACATGGCGACATTGGACGAAGCACCGCAGCCCTATTTCCCTGCACCGGGGAATTTCCCGCCGGCGCAGCCTTCCGTCAGCTTCCCTGTGGGTGAACAAAAATGGGTCGTGCCGGTAAATGCCGATATGGTAACTAAGGACGGATTGACGGTTACCACTACGCGGGAGCGGCTGATCGATGCCGTGAACGCCGCACGGCAGCAGAGCCAGAATGTCGTGAACTCCTACGACCGCCACAAGGCTAATCTGGAAATATTCGACCAGATCATGCGCGAAATAAATCCGGCATACGCCGGGCAAGCGCAGCGCGACGAGGAGCTGCAAAGCCTTCGTCGGGAGGTGCAGGAACTGCGCCGATCCCAGGATGACCTCTCGTCTATGAAGTCGATGCTGGAAACCTTTCTTAAATCGCAGACATCTTCTCCAAAAAACAGTAAATCATGAGAATGTGGGAAATCGAAGGCCGGTATCGCGGTGACGGGTACGGCGAGCGAGAAGAAATAGAACGCAAACTGCGTGAAGCATATGAGTGCGGACGCGAAGATGCAATGCGTGAGATGCGCGGCTCTTACGGCGAGCGCCATATGGGTGGCTATATGCCCGACGGATACGGTGAGCGCGGCGGGGAGTATGGCGATGAATACGGAGAACGCCGAGGCAGAAGCCCCTATACGGGGCGTTACGTCCGCCGGTAAATCAAATCCGGGGAGGGGAGAAATCCCCTCCTCTTAAATACCATAAACTTATGGACAGGGAAAGATTAGATATGCGAGATCCGATGCCGAACGATATTCGTGCATATCTGGAAAAGAACGGATGGTCATTTTCAAAGAAAATGGCCGAATTTGCCGTCAGCTGCATGAAGGACCGCGACGGGAAGAAGGTAGAACCCGTCACCAAAGAGCAGGTCGATAAACTGCTGAAGACGCACGGTGTCGAGCTCAAGCACGACAACGGGTACGATGCTGTTTACACGGCAAATATGGCGCGGGCTGATTATTGGGGGTCGTCAATCAACGACGAACAACATTTGGCTTTATTTATCAAAGACTATATCGATGATCCCGACGGCTATCCGGGAATCCCCTTTACACGATATTTCGCCGACCTGATCGGATCGGGAACAAATGTTCCTTGGGATGATGTCTTATAGCCGAATCAAAATCCGAAGGCGGCTCGAAAAGCCGTATGTGCGTGTTGAAAAAGTATATTCGACAACATGAAGATCCGGGAGGTAAGGATAGGGAAGTATGATTGGATGGTGCGGTTTTATTTCGCCGTACATGGCTATCACACGCGCTCTATCCTTTTTTCTTTGGAAGAGATAGAATGTCCTGGGCCAATCATGGAACGGGTGCGGGAAAATCTGGAAAAGGCCGATATGGACTCAGGATTTACCTACTCGAACAAGACCAGGCGTCAATCCGTCGTAGTAATAGGTTTAGCCTCATCACAAGCCCAATTTTTGAACTCTTTCGAACATGAGCTGCGACACCTCTGCGACGACATTGCAGTAGCCTCTGGTATGGCAATGCAGGGAGAAGAAGTGGCCTATCTGACCGGAGAGGTCAATACGATGCTTTGGAAAGATATTCACCAATTTATTTGTTGTAAATGCAACCATTATGGACGAACACACTAAATATTTGATGTCATTGTTGTGTTCCCTAATATTTATTTCCATAAAGGCGGTAAGGATTTATGTGCCTTGAATCGACAGGCGAAATCATATCGATAATTTAATACAATACACAGTTCGAACAGCTTTCGATTGCCGTTCGAACTGCGTATTTTTCTGGATTCGTTTATAAATCTTCCATAATATGGAAACGGGAAACATATTTACTCCATATTTGATAAGTGTGTGAAATTTTCGTCGCTTTTCGTTTTGGACTACTTCAACCCTCCAAAAGTCGCATCTGGTTCTGAACTTCGTCGCATCTCGTTTTGCCGATTATAGAGTATGAAGGAAATTAGAACCCCTCTGTATTTTAAAATGTAAGATATATTTTAC
>OJPN01000370.1_pt1 | contig 39111 bp, 27 predicted proteins | sample 1598511 | NCBI WGS metagenome assembly OJPN01 (sample SAMN03922485, study PRJEB24848) | human gut metagenome | isolation source: stool sample | host: Homo sapiens | place: Germany | collected 2011-05
TAACTGTGGTGAGAGGACTCACACCCCTTTATTTTCCCTGTAATGGCAACACAGAAAAAGGCGCTTTCCCAACCTTTTATGATGAAATCACCCTGCCGAATGTTGTAAAATATACTTGTTATCAAGCTGACGATTTCAAAAGGTCAGATCGGGCTACATTCCCCATTATTGTGGCAGCGTATGCCCAAAACCCTTTATACAAGAGAAATCCATATCCAGAATTCATGCACTGAAAGGAGTATCCAAATGCCAAAAGTAATGATCATTGAATGCAGTGATGAAGAAGCCGACCGTTTGGTTGAGCAGATCAAGAGCATTATTGCCGAACCCCAATACCAGCCATTTCGAGGGCCGGGAAAGGTTTATGAATTCGGCTCATTGCGGATTGACCAGCCCAAGCGGGAAGTAACCCTCCATGGTAATGCTGTAAAACTAAGCCATCGGGAATTCGAAATTCTCGGCTTATTTGCTTCCCATCCGAATCAGGCCCTTTCTGCGTCTTTTCTCCACAATGCCGTCTGGCTTCATCCAGATTCGGAGCATGGAGAGGAAGAAGCTGCCGCCTATGTGCGAAGCCTGCAGGAAAAACTCGGCCTGAATAAATCGAACCCCACCTGCCGGATCGTTGAAGGTACCTGTGCAGAGAAAAAAGGCTGTTGTTTTACCTTTTTGGTTGATTAAATAAATATTCTTGTTCTTTTGTCATGTAATGTAGATAAAAGCACTACGAAATATGCAAATGAAAGGAGAATCGAATCAGAAAAGTAGTTTTTCTCTTTTATACTGTCCCCATCTAAATTTATATGGGGAAATATGGAAATAAAACAACGTCCGCTTTCCCCATGCAGAGGGGATGGCGACAATGCGGCGAAAACCACCGCACACAGAAAGGGCTGCAGCTTCATACGAAGCTGCAGCCCTTTTTCGTTCGACATTATCTCATTTTAATTTACCATTAAATGCCAATTTCGAGGAAACAGCCTCGCTATGCGCATTCGCCTGCGGGCGGGTGCGCTTTTTTCATGTTTTTAGAAAGAGGTCATGGCTAAGAACTCATAGCGGCAGGCCGCCGCCCCGACAATCTGAATTTTTCAAAATTTCAGATTGATCGGAGGAAACAGCCATGGCTTACAACAAAGCCAGAGCCGAAAAACAGTGGCTCAAATGGAAAGAAGCAGAAGAAAGAAAACTCAGAGAACTCGGCGTGGATGAGGACACCATCCAACGCCTGCATACATACGATTGGGCGCAGTTCAATAAGGAACGGCAGTACCTGCAGCGACAGGTAGAATGGTCACATTATGTGGACTGGGTTTCAGCACAGGATCTGGAACTGCCCGTCGAGGATACCGAAGCCCTGCTGGACAGCATCGAGGATATGGAGCTTTTTTCTTTGCTACACAATATGGACAAGCTCACCCTCGAAATCCTCTTCATGAAGATGGACGGATACGGCAGCAAGGAAATCTCAGAGAAAACCGGCCTGTCAGTAAACGCCATTGATCTGCGGATTTTCAAACTCAAGAAAAAATTAAAAAATTTTTTATAAGCGGAAAGATTCCGGCCTTTTTCCTGGGCTATAGGGCGAACGGGGAAAAAGAAACGTTCGCCTTGCAGCTTGAAAAGTAAATACCAGCCATGCGGGTACGTTCCCGCCTGAGCGAGCGACTAAAAGTTTGTTATGCACAAACTTCGGAAAAAGCGCCATGACGAGCCGCACGCAAGCTGCCTCCCTTTTCAGGGATGGCGGCTTGTGTTGTTGGCTTTGAGCGATGCATTTTGACCGGAAAGAGGGGGTAGTTTCCCTTTTCGCCACGACCTTGGGCGGGGTATTATGATACGCGCTATCGTTTTGCCCACACGTCAGATGGGCTGGCCGACCTTGGGTTGTAATCAGCAAGACCTTCGGGGAGCCAGTGAACGGCTTGTCAACTGCAAGCCTGCCCGCATGGTTCCCAAGGTTGCCGGGGGGCGAGCAGCAAATACGGCACATCAAATTCAACCCTTTTATTTTTATTCAGATTGCCGTTGACGGCGAATCCGTGCGGCGCAGGTTTTCTGCGCCGCATCAGTTTGCCGCCAACGCACAAGAGCAAATTGCTCTAAGGAGAATGTGCCGAAATGAACAATAGCCTGAAAGAGCAGGCCCATGGGGAAATCGAACGGATCTTCCGAATCCTTCTCCCTCAAAACGGACTGGCAGTTCGGGAAGAACAGATCACCCTATGCCACGCCATGCTGGACACCCTGCTCAAAAACAATATCGCTTTATGCGACGCGGGAGTCGGGATTGGCAAGACCTACGCCTACCTGACCGCCTGCATTTTACTGAAGAAGTTTGCCCCGCACGGGCCTGCCGGTTCCCAGCCAGTAGTGGTCTCCACCTCCAGCGTTGCCCTGCAGGACGCCATCATCGGGGAGTACATCCCATTTTTGTCCCGGATTTTTCTGGAGAACCGCATTATTCAAAAACCCATCCGGGCGATGGTGCGAAAAGGCAAGGAACGCTTTGTCTGCGATGTCCGTCTTTCTCATCGGTTGGAAGCCGTGAAACATAAGAAAAAGAATGCGGAGCAGATGAAAGCCCTGCTCTCCCTTCGCACCTATTATGATTTAGACGCCGTAACCGGCCTCAGTGGATTTGACAGGCGGCAGGTATGCGTCCCCAAGGTTTGTGAGAAAAGCTGTTCGCTGCGAAATGCCTGCCGGTACCATCAATACCTGAAGGAAGCCCGAAGCGCGGAGATTTTCGTCCAGATCTGCAACCACAACTATCTGCTGGCCGACGCTGCCCACCGTTTGCAGGAAATGCGGCCCCTTCTCAATGATTACCGGGCTTTGGTGATCGACGAGGCCCACAAGCTGCCGGACGCAGCACGCCAGATGTACGGGCAGAGTTTGTCTGCGGAGGATTTCCGTGAACTCTGCGACCTGCTGGCAAAAGAAAAATATATCCTTGCTTCCCAGCGTCTGCGGGAAAAGTTCCGCGCTCTCATGGGGGCCATGTGCCGGGGCGAACTGCTGGAAGAAGCCCAGCGCACCGCCTTTATTTTAACGCCGGATCGGGAAGCGGCCCTTCGAGATTGTCTTTCCCTCCTTCGGCAGCTTCAAAAACAGCTTGCCCCGCACCTCCCACGGTGGCTTCTTTACCGGCTGGGAACAACAGAGCAGGCCCTCGGCCTGTTTTTTACCGGGGACCGAAAATACATCCTCTACATCCAGTACGACAGGGACGGAAGCCCCAGCCTCTGCGCCGCCAGCCGGGAACTGCCGGAGCAGCTGCGCCGGGCGCTGTGGCTGAAGGACGTCCCCGCCATCCTGACCTCCGGCACCCTCATGGCTGGCGGCAGCTTTGAACGCACAAAAAAGGTCATGGGGCTGTCCTTAAATCAGCGGCTGGAGGATTTTATTGCGGTTTCGCCCTTCAATTATGAGGAAAACTGCCTTCTTTACATCCCAAATGATCTTCCCAAAACACAGATGGGCAGTGAACAGGAAGCTAAGTGTCTGGCAGAGCAGATCTGCCGTTTAGTGGAAGCCACGCATGGCCACACTCTGGTGCTTTTTACTTCCTATTCCCTCATGGGCGCTGTTTACAATCAGGTAAAAGACCGGCTGTCTTTTCCCTTGATGGAAGTATGGCGGCACTCGCAGGACGTCATCCACCAGTTCAAACAGGCCAGCAACGCTGTGCTGTTCGCGGCGGGCTCTTGTTGGGAAGGTGTGGACTTTCCCGGCGATATGGTGTCGTCGCTCATACTTGTGCGGCTGCCGTTCCCTGTTCCCGATCCATTGAGCGAAGCGGAACGGGAGCAGTACCCAACGCTGCAGGATTATATCAAAACCGTAGTAATCCCCGATATGCAGGTAAAGCTGCGGCAGGGCTTCGGGCGGGCCATCCGCACCGAAACCGACACCTGCGTGGTGAGCATTTTGGACTATCGGGCAGCCCCCGGAGAACGGTATCACAAGGCTGTGCTGGAAACCCTGCCGAACCTTCGGCTCACCAGAAAAATCGAAGATGTCGAGGAATTCATCCGGGCAAAGAAAGGCCCGGATTATTTTATGCCATAAAGGAGATTGACATAGATGAACAGAAAAACAGAAACGGCGGAATTTCCCTACGCAGACCGCCCCATGTGGTTATACAGCCGCAGCAGCGATAAAAGGATGTTCGTCCTGATTCAGCAGATGCGGAATCTCTTAGAGGAAGCCAATCATCGGGAATATACCGTTGTAGGTACTTCTCAGGATATGGGTACCGGCAGAAGCATGGCCCGCATGGGCCTGAAGCAGATGATGCGGAGTGTGCAGGGCGGCTTCGTCCGCGCTGTGCTTGTGCGGGATTTATCCCGCCTGAGCCACGATCCCGCCATCCTGATTCAAATACTGGAATTTTTGCAGGATCACGACGCGGTACTGATCACCACCGAGAGCGACCTGCGGTATGAGCTTTACGTCAAGGGGCTGGAAAACCGCTTTTTCCAGAGGGCGGCCCAAAAGGGCCTCCATTTGCCATGGTAAAGGGGGCTGAATTTATGCGTGTTACTTACAATCCAGAAGCGCCATCCCCTCTCATAGTCAATGAAATCAAATATTATATGGCGCTTTCGGCCTTGAAAAAGATGCTGGCCGATGGCATCATAACCTCTGAAAATTACAAGAAAGCGACTGTTGCTATTGCCGAAAGATACCGGGTTTTGCGATACGATATTTAGTGGTTATCGTGATAGCTTTGTACCAGCCGTTGTGGTAATGTTGTTGCTGCGGGGTGGTCACAATAGATGCCGCCCAAGAAAGCGCAGAAAGGGCGGTGCGGAGAATGCCACAGGTGCAGATCATAGAACCTACGATAAGACCACAGAAACAGAAAATCCGGGTTTGTGCCTATGCCCGTGTGAGCAGCAACTCCGATGATCAATTGAACTCCTTTTCCGCGCAGGTCGAATATTTCACCCAACTAATACAAGCCCACAGCGATTGGGAATTCATTGACATCTATGCCGACGAGGGCATAACCGGTACCAGAGCCGACAAGCGCGATGATTTCCAACGGATGATGCGGGACTGCAGAGCTGGGAGGATTGACCGCATACTGGTTAAATCCATTTCCCGATTCGGAAGAAACAGCGCCGACTGCATTGAAGCCGTTCGGGAACTGAAAATGTTGGGAATAGCTGTTGCGTTTGAAAAAGAAGGCATTGATACAGGCCGCATGACCAATGAAATGTACTTTTCCATGTACAGTGCATTCTCACAAGAAGAATCCACTTCCATTGCGAAGAATATGCGTAAAGGCGCAGTCATGCGGATGAAAAATGGAACCTACCGTCTATCCCAAGCGCCTTATGGCTACCGCTTAGATGAAAAAGGCGGTTTTCTGATTTGCCCGGAAGAAGCGAAGGTTGTCCGAAAGATATTTGGGGACTTTCTCTCAGGGAAAAGCATTCGAGAAATCGCCAATGAACTTGCACAGGCCCAAGTGCCAAAGCTGAAAGGGAACCCCGTGTGGAGTGCCACCGGGGTTTCTTATATTTTAACCAACGAACGCTATATGGGAGATGAATTGTTCCAGAAACGCTTCACCACTGACGCATTTCCTTTTAAGAAAGTAAAGAACCGTGGCGAGAAAAGCCAATTTTATGCGGAGAATACCCATGAAGCTATCGTCAGCCCCAATGTATTTCGTCTGGCGCAGGAACTTCTAAAAAAGAAAAATCAACTCCATGGACGGAAAAAGGAAATCCAGACCTATACTTTCTCCAAAATGCTGGAGTGCGGCGAGTGTGGAAGCACATTCTGCAGGCGGGTAACCAAAGCCGGAACTGTAGTATGGGCCTGTTATCGGCATTTCCGTGACAAAAAATTGTGCGCCATAGAAAATGTGCAGGAGTCCGAAGTGGAATCCGCATTCGTTACCTTATATAACAAGCTGGGGAGAAATCGCTCAGAGATTTTAACCCCATTCATTACGCAGGTGGAAAAACTGCGTGATAAAAATTTCATGTCCCATCCGGGGGCCATGCAGTTGAACAAAGAAATAGCGGATCTGTTGGAGCAGAATCATGCGCTGGCTACTTTGAGAGCAAAAGAGTGCATTGATTCTGCTTTTTATATGAGTGAAACCAATACCAATAACACCAAGCTGGAAAATTTGCGGAAGGAGCTCCAGCGATACCGTGACTTAAACGACTACCATGAAATACTCAATGGAAGCTACCTGCTTCTAAAAATTTTTGAAGAGCAGGAAAGTATCTCAGAGTTTGAGCCTGTAGCTTTCCGCAATATGGTTATTAAAGTGAGGATTTTTTCAGACACCATCTGTTTCCGGTTAATCAACGGGATGGAATTGGCTGAAAGAAGATAGGAGTTGTACCAATGAAAAAGAAAAGATACCTGCCCTTCGGATATCAAATGGAAAAGGGAGAAATCATCCCGCACCCTGACGAGGGACCTTTGGTACAGGCTATCTTTTCAAAATACCTTGAAAGGACCGCCCTTTCAACACTCGCCAAATATGCCTCCTTGTCGGGCATTCCTTATCGGGAAGGAGCCGGGCAGTGGAATAAAGCCATGGTTTGCCGGATTTTGGACAATTCCAAGTATGCAGGCGATGAAGGATTCCCGCCGCTGATTTCAAAGGAACAGTTGGAAGAAGCAGCTTTCCTCAGAGCAGCCAAGGCAAAGCAATATGGCGGCAGCCTGCCTGTGGAAATGAAAAAAATCCGCCAGCAGATCTGCTGCGGAAACTGTGGGCAAATCCTCAAGCGAGTCAATATGCGGACAGGATACATCTTGTGGGAATGCCCAAAATGCGGGATAAGCACAGACTACATACCAGACGAACTATTGCTGCAAAGCGTGACTGCCCTATTAAACCGGGCAATTAAAAACCGGGAAAAGCTGAAACCGGAAGAAAGGCATTGTGAATGCTTATCCATCGAAGTCCTCCGGTTGAACAATGAAATTGACCGGCAGATGACCAATCCCCGCGCTAATGCGGATCAACTGCTCCAGCTTATCATGGATTGTGCCAAAGCGAAATACGAAGTCAGCGAAAGCGGTGCTTCGGAGCAGATGACTCAGCTTATACAGGAACGGCTGGCCGATCAACCCCTGATTTCCGATTTCGACTACGACCTGTTTAGCAGCATAACAGAGAAAATCCTTATTCAGCCAAATGCTTCCGTTCACCTTCAACTGCGAAACGGAAAAATGATATAGCCTACCGGAAAGGAGCGTTTATATGGAGCCACAAGCCCCCATCAGGCAGAAAATCATCCGGGAGATTAAACCCTCCCCAGTGCTGCAGGCCCGAACCCGCAATCACAAGCTAAGGGTAGCGGCTTACTGCCGAGTCAGTACAGAGCAGGAAGAACAGCAGACCAGTATCGAAAACCAAATCACCTATTACGATGATTTGATTCGTTCAAATCCTGAGTGGGAATATGCTGGCGTTTTTTCAGACGATGGCATCAGCGGAACCAGAGATGAGAACCGCCCCGGTTTTATGGAAATGATAAAGCAGTGCAAAAAAGGGAAAATCGACATGATACTGGCAAAGTCGCTATCCAGATTTTCCCGAAATACCCTGCAATGCATTTCGTACATACGAATGCTCAAGGATCGGGGCATTATCATCCGGTTTGAAAAAGAAGGACTGGACACCTCCCGTGTAACAAGCGAAATATTCTTCACATGGACCAGTGCTTTCGCCCAAGGCGAAAGCGAATCTCTGAGCAACAATGTTAAATGGGGCAAACGAAAAGGGTACAGTCAAGGAAATTTCGCCTTTCCCTATAAGAATATGCTGGGCTATAAAAAAGGAGAGGACGGAGAGCCGGAGATTGTGCCGGAAGAAGCAGAACATATCAAAATGATTTTTAACCTGTTCTTGCTGGGCCGCAGCCTGCGTCAGATCAAGGAAGCCTTGGAACGGCGAAACATACTGACGCCGCGGGGGAATCCAGAATGGGGATTGTCCAGTATTGAACATATCCTGCGAAATGAAAAATATATGGGCGATGTACTGCTGCAAAAGAGTTACACCGTAGACTTCCTGACTAAGAAAAAGAAGAAAAACAACGGGGAGCTCACCCAATATTACATCACTGACAACCATCCGGCGATTATCTCTCGTGAGGATTTCCTAAATGTCCAGCTTGAACTGACCAGAAGGAACAGCAAAAAGAAGGTTTCCCAAAAGAAAACCAAGAGTGCGCTGGGCAAATACTGCAGCAAGTATGCACTTTCCGAAAGGCTGGTTTGCGGGGAATGCGGTTCCATGTATCGCCGGACCACATGGGTAAAAAAGGGCAAGAAGAAAGTAGTCTGGCGCTGCATCAGTCGATTGGAATTCGGAACAAAATACTGCCAGCATTCACCAACCATATCGGAAGAAGCCTTGCATCAGGCAATCCTCCAATGTATTCAAAAAGTGGTCGAGGACAAAGAAGATATCCTGAAAAATCTGCGTGATGTTCAAGAAAACATTATCCTGTTTTCCGGGAATCAAATCACACCGCAATCACTGGAAAAGCAAATAGACAAGTTGCAGCAGGAAATGTCGGCCTTAGTTAAAATTATCGCGCAGGGTGGCGATAGCGAATTCTATGCCGCCAAGTTACGGCAGCTTTCTGAACAGAAAATGGGCCTTACCAGCCAACTGCAGGAAATCCAGAAAAAGAAGATGGCAGATCAGGCACAGGAATACCAGTACCAACAAGCCTTGCTTTATATCAACAATGAGGAAAACTTGAACCTTACTGAATTTAACGATGACTTTATCCGAAGAATTATTGAACAGATAACAGTTCTCTCTGCCACCCAAATCAGAATACGGTTTGTCGGCGGATATGAGCAGGACGCAAACCTGCCATTGAAAAAATAGGTTGCCTGCAAAAAAATAGCACCGATGTCCTCAATACGGGGGCATCGGTGCTATTTTTTTGTGGGTAACTGTTTGGCCCATAACCCTCTTAACATACCATAACATCTCCTGAAATTTTTTTGTCGAAAAGACTGGACAGGACTTGGGATGTATGCTATAATAATTATACAGAAATTTTGTTGCAGAGTTTACCACGATTCCGGTTAAGCCAAGCGCAAAATTTTGGGCAAAAAAATTTATTTTTTAAGTTTTTTGCCGTTTCTCAGTTGAATACAAGGGGGGATCTAAAGTGTCCACCCCTTCCAAACCGACGAGTCTTTTACGAGACTCGTCGGTTTTCTTTTTGTCCGAGAGCCGATGCCGTCTCCTGACGGGGCGCAGGAACGATCCTCCGGCCCAGCGGTTCTAAATACCAGTAGCTTTGGATATGATACCCTTGTGATGCCAGTATTCTTGTGAGTGAATTAAGACTATCACAAGAATCTTGTTATGTCAAGAGGGAATTAACAAGTTTCTTGTTAAAATGCCTTGACAGAAAACAAGAAATATGGTAGCATCACAGTGAAACCGTCGAAGGAAGTCGAAGGAGGGCGTGACCATGAGCTTTGGCGATCAGCTGAAGAAGCGCCGGGAAGAGCTGGGCCTGTCCCGCTCGGAGCTGGCGGACCGGCTGGGGGTATCCCGGTCGGCGGTGGGCAATTATGAGACCGGCGTCAGCGCTCCCAAGGAGGAGGTGCTGCTGCGGCTGTTCGATGCCCTTCATGTGGAGCCCAACTATCTGTATCGGGATGCCTACCGGGGCGGGGGAGAGGGGGTCAGCGACGAGGAGCGGAGCCTGCTGGAAAAGTACCGTCGGCTGGGCCTCTCCGGGCGCCAGACCCTCCACACCGTGGCGGATGCGCTGGGGACCATGCAGCAGGAGCTGCAGGCCGCCGCCCCGGAGCCTGCGCCCCGTGTCATCCCGCTGTATTGCTCCCCGGCTGCAGCGGGCTATGCCGCCCCGGTATTCGGGGAGGATTATGAGCCCTTGCCCGTCACCGGTGAGGTCCCCACAGGGGCGGAGTTGGCGGTGCGGATCCAGGGCGACTCCATGGAGCCCTATATCCACGACGGCTCGGTGGTGTACGTGAACCATGACCCCCTGCGGGCGGGAGACGTGGGCATCTTCTGCGTGGACGGCGATATGCTCTGTAAGCAGTACTACCGGGACCCGCTGGGGGTGGTGTATCTGTTCAGCCTCAACCGCCGCCGGGCGGATGCGGACGTGATCCTGCCCCCCAGCAGCGGCCGCAGCCTCACCTGCTTCGGCCGGGTGATGCTCCACGGCTTGCCTATACCGGAATAAAAAAGACCCGTCGGAAAACCAATGGCTTTCCGACGGGTACTTTTTTCCCGCTCTCACAAAATAAAGCCGCCGTCGCAGGTCAGCACCTGCCCGGTGATGAAGTCCGCCTTGTCCGAGGCCAGAAACGCCACGGCGTGGGCGATGTCCTCCGGCGTTCCCAAGCGGCCCATGGGAGTCTCCTGCGCCAGCTGGGGCAGTACCTCGGCGGGCAGGGCATCCAGCATATCTGTGCGGATGACACCCGGCGCCACGCAGTTCACCCGGATGTGGGTGGGGGCCAGCTCCGCCGCCAGAGATCGGGTCAGGCCGATGAGGGCCGCCTTGGTGCAGGAGTAGGTGACCTCGCAGCTGGCGCCCCGCAGCCCCCAGATGGAGGAGGTGTTGATGATGCACCCCTGGTGGTGGTGCAGCATGGCAGGCAGCACCGCCTGAATGGCGTGGTAGGCGCCGTCTACGTTGACGGAGAAGTAGCGGTGCCACAGCTCATCGGTGATGTCCTGAAATAGGGCCTGTCCCGCCACACCGGCGTTGTTCACCAGCAGCGCTACCGGGCCGAAGGCATCCTCCACCTGCCGGACCATGGTATTCACCTGTTCCCGGCAGGCCACATCCGCCTGCACCGCCATCACCCGGCAGCCCTCCCCGGTGAGCTGTTCCACCAGTGACCGGGCGCAGTCCTCCCTCTCCCGATAGTTGATACATACGGCCCAGCCCTGCCGGGCCAGTTCCGTGGCCACGGCCCGGCCGATGCCACGGGAGGAGCCCGTGACCAGTGCGATTTTCTCCATGAAGTGTTCCTCCTTGTGCGCCTACGATGTTCTTTGACAGCAGTATAACAAAAACTTTTCAGATTGGCAAGAAAAGTGTTGACAAACGGGAGACTTTCCGGTAGAATACCTTTGTTCGCACGGTTAGCTCAGCTGGTAGAGCACATGCTTGACGTGCATGGGGTCACAGGTTCGAGTCCTGTACCGTGCACCACACGTCAAAGTCCCGGAATCACTACGGTTCCGGGGCTTTCGTTATTTTGACGAACTTGCTGTTTGGAAGAATCTCCCAAATCACCTGAAAAGTTACAAAAATTGTAGATCGCTCACCGCAAAAAAACAGGCGGCCCTGATATATTGGGCCGCCTGTTTTTTGCATATCCGGATGCTTAAGAATCCGTCCTGCACATGAGATAATCCAGCGTCACACCGTATACATCGGCCAGAGACACAAGTGCTTCCATGTTCGGCTCATTCTTGCCGATTTCATAGCCGGACAGAGTAACGACATTGATTCCCGTTCGCTCTGCTACATCCTGCTGCTTCAATCCGCATTTTAGCCGTGTCTCCTGTAACCGCTTGGCTACGTTGCTTTTGCGCTGCTTGCGCCGCTGCGTGTATGCGCTGGCTGCGTTGAATTCGGCTCTGGCTGCGCTAAATACCTGTTTGGCTGCTTCGCCTGCCGGAATGTCCGGATTGCTGGCGATGGAAATACCCCGGTTCAGTGCGTCCCTGAGGGGATGCTTCTCGTCACTCATGGCATACACCTCCTTGCTGATATGCTGCCCCTATTGTACCAGTTCCTGAGTGCCCGTGCAAGAGAAAGTATCCGTTTTGGATAATTTCCACTTGACACTATCTAAAATAGATAGTAAAATGCAGATACTATCTGTTTCGGATACTTTTCGATAGAAGTACCAGCTCACCGGTAGGAGATGCGAGAGCGACTTGCGGCGAAGCCGCAAAGCGGTTCGCATCCCTGCGGCCTTGCTGCTGAGATTCCCCCGTACGCAGAAGGGCTGCAAGGCCCGCAGGAACCTTCCGGGATAGAGAACGGCCACTGTTCCATGCAGAGACCTTGCTGCTGAGACTTTCCGGACTTGCAGAAAGCCCCCAGTGTCCGAATTTCCTTACTTGATATTACAACAAATTGGTTTCACTTAGGAGGTGACATAGGGATGTTTCGTGTAAGACAGGTAGACGCATATTCCAATGCTCGCGTGAAGTCGTATCCTTCAATAGATGTGGTTCAGGTATGCAACGAGCCAATCTTTCGTGAACCCGGCTGGGAGCCGCTGAGACGTCTCTATGACGTACCTCCCAAGGGAGAAGGAAATGACCCGCAGCGTGCCGCAGAAGTCAGCCGTAACCGTGCCAAAGCCGCTGTGAGGGATATCGCCCGATGTAACCGCTTCGACTTCTTCTTTACGTGGACGCTGGACGCTGCGAAAATCTCCCGCTATGACCCGGAGGAGGTCTTGAAGAAGGTTATGACGTTCCTGAAAAATGCCAGCTATCGCAAGGGCTTTCGTTATGTACTGGTACCGGAGCTGCATAAAGACGGCGCCATCCATTTTCACGGCCTTTGCTGTTTGGGCGATGTCCGCATCCAACAGGCAACAGACCCCCATACAGGTCGGCCCTTGTCCACGGAGCGTGGCCAGCCTATTTCCAATATGCTGGATTGGAAGTTTGGCTTCTCCACCTGTGTTCCCATTGATGAAAACTATGAGCGTACCTGTAACTATTTGGTGAAGTACATGAACAAGGATTCCCAAAAGATTTTCGGCAAATGGTACTTCTCCTCCCGTGACCTTGTAAAGAAACCGGATGTACAGGTCATTCGCTGGGGCGTAAACTACGACGAATTCCGGCAGGATAATCCGGATGCCCCGGAAATCTCTCTGTATAAGGACGTGCGCCTGACCAGCGTAGATGTGCCGAAAGAAGGTGACTGCCATTGACGTTGGGCCAATGGATTCCCCAATACCTGACCAATTACAAGCTGCACACCATCCGCCCGGATTCCTACTATACGCTGGAAATGGTGGCCCGTAAAATACCGGACGATCTGCAAGACATGGAGCTAACGGAGATCCTTCCCATGCACCTGCAAAGGTTTGTCAATGCCTTTGCTGTGACCGCTTCCAAGTCCTACATGGATAAGCTCCATGTGCTGCTGGGCGCTGTGTTCGCCGCTGCGGTAGACAATGACCTGTGCGGAAAGAATCCCGTGCAGCGTGTCAAGTTTCCCCGCATCCGGGAGCAGCCTCGTGAGACCTTCACGCTGGAGGAGACGTGCTATATCCTGAACTTCGCCATGGCCTACGAAAACCGCCGTACCGGCCTTGCCGTCATGGTATTGCTGTTGACCGGGATTCGCCGTGGGGAGCTGCTGGGCCTGAAAGACGCTGACCTTACGGACACTACCCTGACCGTGAATCGTGCCGTGTATCTGGAGCATAACCGGGCTTGCGTCACGGAGCATGAAGCTAAAACGGAGCATAGTCTGCGGACAGTCCCGTTGCTTCCGGAGCTGGCTTATATGCTGCGGCACTTCCCCCATAAGGGCGAATTCATCTTCGGCACGAAAAACGGTACGCTGCTGCATCCCCGGAATTTCTCCCGTGACTACGACAAATTCTTTCGTGACTTGCGGGAAGCGGAGCCGTCCGTGCGGCGCTTGTCCCCTCATTGTTGCCGACATACCTTTGCCACCCTGACCCGTGAAGCCGGTGCCGATATCCGAGTGATTCAGGAGCTTTTGGGTCATACGAATATCGCCACCACGGCCAAATATTCCCATGCAAACCTTGGTAGTATGACCGTAGCGGTGAAGGCCCTGAACGGTGCCATTGCAGAGCAGAACCGTCAGTTGCTCCATTGACCCTGTTGCTTGACGTGCATGGGGTCACAGGTTCGAGTCCTGTACCGTGCACCACACGTCAAAGTCCCGGAATCACTACGATTCCGGGACTTTTGTTTTTTGCTCATTTCTTATTTATTAGCAACGTGTTAGTAACGGCGTCCACAAGTGTCTGTGCGTCTATGTGCGTATATATGTTTGCGGTGGTGGAATAATCGGCGTGTCCGAGTATTTTTTGCAGCATTTCCGGTGGCAATCCCTCTTTTACCGCACGGGACGCGTATGTGTGGCGTGTGGCGTGTGGCGTGTGGGGTCTTGCGCTCTATGCCGTGTTCGCTGGATGTGCGATGGTTAGAATAATTATATAAAATGTAATTGTATACAGTCCAACAAATGGGGTGCAGTTCAGATCACCCGGTGCCCTTTTTATCCCCGAAGAGCTGGAAAAACCCATCGTGAGAAAATTTTCGCACCCTGCCTGCCGAAGTACCTCCGCTCCGTGAGAATTTTGTATCACACCCGAAAAAACTGCCAAATTGTACCATTTGCCCACATGACTTGACAGACACTCCGCTTCTCTGCGCAGTTTCCACGAAAAAGTCTACAGAATCATTCTACAATACAGGACTACAAGCAGCATAAACGGACGAACTTTGTTAAATAATAGTTAATATATACGACGAGATAAGTTTTTTGATTGTTAAACTTTAGTCAATTTTACGGTTGCAATTTTTTTATTACGGAGATAGAATAATATCAACATACGATGTGTGTGTTGTTCCGCCACGGGCGGCATTCAAGATGTAAGGAGAAAAAGTATGTTCAAGAGATTCACCAACGCTTGCGTGCGTGTTGTGAACCGCTGGCTGCCGGATGCATTCCTGTTTGCCGTCATCCTGACCTTCGTGGTCTATGTGGCAGCCATGTTCGCTACCGGCATGGGTCCCATCAAGGTGCTGGCTGCATGGGGCAATTCCGACGGCTTCTGGGGTCTGCTGGCCTTTTCCATGCAGATGGCTCTGGTGCTGGTGCTGGGTTCCGCCATGGCTTCCGCCAAGCCCTGTAAGAAGGTGCTGCGGAAGGCCGCCGGCCTGTGCCACAATAATATGCAGGCCATCGTCATCACCACCATGGTCTCCACCGTGTGCTGCTGGCTCAACTGGGGCTTCGGCCTGGTGGCCGGTGCGCTGCTGGCTAAGGAGGTGGCCAAGCGGGTCCCCACCGTGGACTATCCCCTGCTGATCGCCTCCGCCTATTCCGGCTTCGTCATCTGGCACGCCGGTCTCTCCGGATCCATTCCCCTGACGCTGGTCACCGGCGCCAAGTTCGGTGAGGTCACCTATCAGGCCGCCATCACCGAGACCATTTTCCACCCCATGAACATCATCATGTGCGCCGTGGTGCTGCTGGCCATGCCCTTCATCAACTACGCCATGCACCCTGACCGGGAGCGTGCCGTCACCATCGATCCCACCCTGCTGGTGGAGGACGAGGATAAGACCTACGAGATCAACACCCCCGCTGAGAAGCTGGAGCATTCCAAAATCCTGTGGGGCATCCTGTGCCTGGCCTTTCTGGTGTATATCATCTACTACTTCGTCACCAACGGCTTTACGCTGGGCCTGAACATCGTGAACATGATCTTCATGTTCCTCGGTATCCTGCTCCACGGCGACCTGCGCCGCTATGTGGACGCCGTGGCGGAAGCCGCCGGCAGCGCCTCCGGTGTGCTGCTGCAGTTCCCCTTCTATGCCGGTATCATGGGTATGATGGTGGTGCAGAATGAGGCCGGTGTGTCTCTGGCAGGCGTCATCTCCCAGTTCTTCGTGAACATCTCCAACAACGTCACCTTCCCCATGCTGTCCTTCCTGGCAGCCGGTATCGTGAACTTCTTCGTTCCCTCCGGCGGCGGCCAGTGGGCCGTGCAGGGTCCCATCATGATGCCTGCCGGCGCAGAGCTGGGCATCGGCGCTGGCCGTACCGCTATGGCCATCGCTTGGGGCGACCAGTGGACCAACATGATCCAGCCCTTCTGGGCGCTGCCCGCTCTGGGTATCGCCAAGCTGTCTGCCCGTGACATCATGGGCTATCTGGTGGTGGTCCTGCTGTTCGTGGGTCTGGTAGCCTGCTTGGGCTTCCTGGCCTGGGGTCTTCTGTTCTGATATCTTCCTATCTTTTCCATACTCCTCAAAGCAAAAGAGGCTGGGTGTCCACCCAGCCTCTTTTGCTGTTTCGATTTTACTTCACCCAGCCCATCAGCTGCACGAAGTTCCAGATGAGCTTGCAGCCATAGAAAATGATCACACCGCCGCACACCTTATTGATGATGTTCAGCGCCTTCTCGTTGAATTTGCTGCCCAGCAGCGATACGATGGTGGAGAGACTTAGAAACCAGATCACCGACGCACTGCCGAAGCCGCAGATGAAGGGCAGATCGCCCCCGGTGGGCAGGCTGGCCCGGAAGGCCCCCAGCATCATGGTGCCGTCGATGATGGCCTGCGGATTGAACCACGTCACCACGAAGGCGGTGGTGAACAGCTTCCATACCGGCACGTTTACATCCTTACCGCCCTCCAGCGATGCCCTGGACCGCAGCAGCCCGATACCGATCCAGATGACGATGAGACTGCCCAGCCCCAGAATGACCTTCTGCAACCACGGCAAAGCCTGCATCAGAGCGCCTGCCCCTAAAAAGCAGGAGACACCCAGCGAGACGTCCCACAGAATGACGATCAGCGCCGTCAGATAGACCCGGCTGCGCTTCTGGGTCAGGGCGCTGTTGATGACAAACAGATTCTGCAAGCCAATGGGGGCCACATACGCCAGTCCCATGGTCAGTCCCTGCAAATAGATGTTCATAGCGGTGATTTTCTCCTTTTTAGTTATTTACTCCGGTTTTGCTACCTGCTATAATGATAACACATTCTCCCCAAAGCGCAAGAGCGCAGATAAAGCTGAGCAGGTAAGGAGGAACTGACCGTGTCCCATTATGACTGCCCCTGTATGGAGAAATGTCCCCTGCACTACGCCATGTCCCTCATCGGCGGCAAGTGGAAGGTGCAGATCCTGTGCTCCGTCACCAACGCCGGGACCATCCGGTACAATGCCCTGCGGGGCAAGCTGGATGGTATCAGCAACACCGTGCTGTCCTCGTCCCTGCGGGAGTTGGAGCGGGACGGATTGATCCTGCGCCGGGAGTATCTGGAGGTGCCGGTGCGGGTGGAGTACGCCCCCACCGAGGACTGCCGCCGCCTGCTGCCCATTCTGGAACAGCTGTCTGACTGGGCGGAGGCTCGGATGCCCGCCGATGGATCCACAACGAAAAAGGAGGAACCGCAATGACCATCCAAGAAGCACTGGAGAAGCTGCAAGGCTATGAGAAAGCCACCTTTGCCCTGAACCACGCAACGGGCCTTATGTACTACGATGGCGCCACCATTGCCCCCAAGGGGACGGCGGAGCTGCGGGGCAGCACTCTGGGAGAGCTCTCCCGCATGGGCTATGAGCTCACCACCGCCCCGGAGACGGTGGAGATGCTCCGCACCCTCATGGAAAACCGTGAGGAGCTGGACCCCGTCACCCGCCGGAAGGCGGAGGAGCTGTGGCGAGACTACGACCGCACCCACCGTGTTCCGGTGGAGGAGTACGTAGCCTATCAGGAGCTGTCCGCCAAGTCCGACGCCGTATGGCATGAGGCCAAGGAGAAGAACGACTTTGCCCTCTTCGAGCCCTATCTCCAGCAGATGTTCGATGCCAGCCGCCGCATGGCCGGCTACTGGGAGCCGGAGAAGGACCCCTACGAGACCATGCTCTCCACCTTTGAGCGTGGCCTGACGGTGGCCCAGTGCGACGCTTTCTTCTCCTCCCTGCGGGAGAAGCTGGTGCCGCTGATCCAACAGGTCACCGCCCACGCCGACCGGGTGGACGATGCCCCTCTGCACCGGGACTACCCCGTGGCGATCCAGCGCCGGTTCTCCGACTTCATCATGGACGTCATGGACATCGACCGAGACCACTGTATCATCGGCGAGACGGAGCACCCCTTCACCACCAACTTCTCCCGTGACGACGTCCGCATCACCACCCACTACTTCGCCGATCGGGTGGCCTCCTCCCTGTACTCCGTGGTCCACGAGGGCGGCCACGCCCTCTATGAGCTCCACACCGGCCGGGAGTTGGCCCGCACCTGCCTTGGAAACGGCGTCTCCATGGGCATCCATGAGAGCCAGTCCCGGTTCTACGAGAACATCATCGGCCGCAGCCGGGCCTTCTGCTCCGTCCTGCTGCCGTGGCTGAAGGAGCACTTCCCCGCCCAGCTGGAGGACGTGACGGAGGAGCAGTTCTACCGCATGGTGAACCGCTCCCGGCCCTCCCTGATCCGCACCGAGGCCGATGAGCTCACCTACTGCCTGCACATCATGGTCCGCTATGAGCTGGAAAAGCAGATGTTCGCCGGCACCATCACCGCCCACGACCTGCCCGCCGCATGGAATCGCCTGTATAAGGAGTACTTGGGCGTGGATGTCCCCTCCGACCGGGAGGGCGTCCTACAGGATTCCCACTGGGCCAACGGCAACATCGGCTACTTCCCCTCCTACGCCATCGGCTCCGCCTACGGCGCCCAGTACCTGCTGGAGATGCAGAAGGATCTGGACGTGGAGGCCGCTGTTCGCTCCGGCAAGCTCACCGCCATCAACCGCTGGCTGGAGGAGAAGATCTGGAAGTACGGCTGCATGAAGGACCCCGTGGCCCTCTTCGAGTCCGTCTGCGGCCCCTTCCGCCCGGAGGAGTACGTGGCCTATCTGGAAAAGAAGTTTACGGAGATATACGAATTGTAATCTATTACGATAATAATACAAAACATTATCGCCCCGGAGTGTTCCACAAAGCCCTCCGGGGCGATTTCTCTCCGTCCATCCCTTGAAAAATAGAAACCCTCTCCTGTCTATTCTCCACGGACAACGGGTGAAAGGTCTGTAAAAAATGACGAAATAGGACAAATACCCCTTGCGCTCTGCCGATCATGGTGCTATGATACAACTATCAAGTGTGCGGCCAAAAGCCCATGGGCTTTTATCGTTTCTAAGAAACGATAAGGAGAGGTCAAAGAGGTTGCCATTCTGAGAAGGGGCGCAGCCCCGACGTGAGAGTCCGCATTCTCCTTGCAGCGCCCCATCGCCCCACACACAAAAAAATAGGAGGAAGATACTATGACAAACCGCAAGAGTACCAAACGGGCCTTGCTGGGCAGCGTCATGGCCATGGTTCTGTGCCTGGCTATGTTGGTAGGCGCTACCTTCGCATGGTTCACCGACACCGCATCCACCGGCGTCAACAAGATCCAGGCCGGCAAACTGGATGTTGCTCTGGAGATGAAGGATGCCAGCGGCAACTGGGTCAGCGCCGAGGGCAAGACGCTGGACTTCGTCAAGGCTGCTGATGCCAAGGGCGAAGCCATCCTGTGGGAGCCGGGCTGCACCTATACCCTGCCGGAACTGCGTGTCGTCAACAACGGCAATCTGGCTCTGAAGTACATGATCAAGATCACCGGCATCCAAGGTGATGCCAAGCTGAACGAGGTCATCGACTGGACCATCAATGATGCGGATATCAACCTGACCGAGATGCAACTGAAGGCCGGGGAAGAGGGCGCCGCCTTCACCATCAAGGGCCACATGAAGGAGTCTGCCGGCAACGATTACATGGACCTGACCATCAGCGGCATTTCCATCACCGTCTACGCCACGCAGGACACCGTGGAGAGCGACAGCTTCGACAACCAGTACGACAAGAATGCTGCCTATAAGGGTACGCAGGAATTCACCGAAGGTACCCACACCCTCAGCAACGGTGTCGTGGCTCTGAACCCCAATGACATCGCCGTGAAGGCCAGCGGGCAGGACACCAGTGTTACCATCACCGGCGGCTATTATGACGGCGGCAACGGCGGCAATAACATCTGCGTCTATGCCATGAACGGTGCCACCGTGACCATTCAGGGCGGCACCTTCACCGTGGGCAGCGATGCCAGCGGCGAGGGCAACTCCGTCGTGGAGAGCAACGGCGGCAACATCATCATCGAGGGCGGCTTCTTCTATACCAACTACAACTGGCATGGCTTCTACTATGTGCTGAACCAGAAGAACGACAATCCCGGCACCATCACCGTCAAGGGCGGCACCTTCGTGAACTACGATCCCTCCAAGGGCGACGACAATCTGGGCGGCAGCTTCGTAGCTGACGGCTATTCCGTGGTCTCCGAGAAGCACGGCGATGACACCTGGTACACCGTGGTCAAGGGTACCGGCGTGATCCCCGGCACGCAGGAAGACCTGAACAACGCCATCACCGATTCTACGACCAAGGACGTTGCGGTCATCATGCCCGCCGACCAGACCCTGACGCTGGACAACGGCATCGCCAACGAGGGTGCCAAGGCCCGCAACATCACCTTCGTGGGTGACGGCACTCAGACCGTGGACGTCATCACGAACGCCACCGGTGCCGAGGGCGGTCAGCTGAACTATCAGCGCGGCTCCACCTTCACCTTTGAGAATGTGACCGTTCAGGCTGGCGAGGGCAGCTTCGATGGCATCGTCTGCGACGAGCTGGTCTATCGCAACTGCACCATCAAGGGCAAGCTGACTCTGTACGGCAAGGCCACCTTCATCAACTGCACCTTCGATAACACGATGGCCAACCAGTACTCCATCTGGACTTGGGGCGGCACGGACGTGACCTTCGAGGGCTGCACCTTCAACACCAACGGCAAGGCCGTCCTCCTCTACGGTCAGGCCACCGCCGAGAAGCCCACCGATCTGGTGGTGAACAACTGCACCTTCAACGACCGCAAGAGCGGCGCTGCCGGTAAGGCTGCCATTGAGGTGGGCAACGACTACAATGCCACCTACACCCTGACCGTCAACAACGCCACGGTCAACGGCTTCGCAGCCGGCAAGAACACAGGCTCCACCCTGTGGGCCAACAAGAACAGCATGGACGCCGCTCACCTCACCGTCACCATCGACGGCGCCAAGGTGCAGTAAGCGCAGAGAGCTGTATCATCCCAGCAAAACAACAAGGAGGGCCTCCGGCATTGCCGGAGGCCCTCCTTGTTATAATTCTATATCCCTCTTACAGCTTTGTGACCATGGGGATGATCATGGGGCTGCGCTTGGTGTGCTTATAGAGGTAGCTGCTCACCGCCGAGCGCACGGCACGGCACACCTCGTTGTCGTCCTTGCGCCGCCGGGCAGCCATTCCGTCCACTGTGGACATGGCCAGCTCCCGCAGCTCCTGCAAAAGCTCCTCGGATTCCTTCACATACACGAAGCCGCGGGTGACGATCTCTGGCTCACACAGCAGCCGGTGGTCGTGGGAGGACATACTCAGTACCACCACCACCATGCCGTCCTCGGCCAGCAGCTTCCGGTCATTGAGCACCACAGCACCCACCTCACCCACGCCGGAGCCGTCCACAAAGACCTCTCCGGCGGGTACGGAGGCCTCGCACTTCATGTGCTTGGTGGTCAGCTCGATGACGGAGCCGTTTTCGGCCACGCAGATGTTCCAGGGGTCCATGCCCATGGCCTCCGCCACCCGCTTGTGGATCTGCAGCATCCGCTGCTCACCGTGCAGGGGAATGAAGAACTTGGGCTTGGTCAGGGCGTGGATGATCTTCAGCTCCTCCTGGCAGGCGTGGCCCGACACGTGCAGCATATCCGCCTTGTCGTACACCACGTCGGCGCCCTTGCGGAACAGCTCATTGATGACCCGGCCCACCGTCACCTCGTTGCCGGGGATGGCGGAGGCGGAGATAATGACCTTGTCCTGGGGCCCGATATCGATCTGCTTGTGGGTGGAAAACGCCATCCGGTACAGGGCGCTCATCTCCTCGCCCTGAGAGCCGGTGGTGATGATGACCTGCTGCTGGGGCGGCAGGCCCTTGATGCGGTTGATGTCCATCAGCACCCCCTTGGGGATCTTCATATACCCCAGCTCCGTGGAGACCTTCATGATGTTCTCCATGCTGCGGCCGGTAACGGCCACCTTCCGCCCGCAGGCGGCGGCAGCGTCAATGATCTGCTGGATGCGGTGGACATTGCTGGCGAAGGTGGTGACGATGATGCGCTGCTTGCAGCCGGTGAACTGCCGCTGGAAAGTCTTGCCCACCATCGATTCACTCATGGTGTAGCCGGGGCGCTCCACGTTGGTGGAGTCCGCCAGCAGCGCCAGCACCCCCTCCTTGCCCAGAGCGCCGAACCGGGCCAGATCGATGACCTCTCCGTCAATGGGGGTGGAGTCGATCTTGAAGTCGCCGGTGTGGACCACCACGCCCATGCGGGTGTGGATGGCGAAGGCCACGGAGTCGGCAATGGAGTGGTTCACGTGGATAAATTCTACTTGAAATTTCCCGGCCTTCACCGTCTGGCCCGCCTCCACCGTCACCAGCTTGGTGCTGTCCAGCAGCCGGTGCTCCTGCAGCTTCAGCTTGATGAGTCCGGCGGTAAAGCGGGTGCAGTAGATGGGCATATTCACCTGCTTGAGGACGTAGGGGATGGCCCCGATATGGTCCTCATGGCCATGGGTGATGAACAGGCCCCGCAGCCGGGATCTGTTCTTGATGAGATAGGTGACGTCGGGGATGACGCAGTCGATGCCGTACATATCATCGCCGGGGAATGCCATGCCGCAGTCTACCACAATGATCTCCCCGCCGTACTCATAGGCGGTCATGTTCTTGCCGATCTCGTTGAGACCGCCCAGAGGAATGATCTTCAATTTTTCTGCCATATGTGTTGTATATTCTCCTTTACAAGATAAGTAGCGCACAGACAGACTGCCCGTCGGCGGACGCAGCTGCTCCGCAAACGGACACGGCAAAATAGAGGCGGCTCCCGACGTTTCTCTGCGGCGCTGTATCGCCGGAGAAGTCCGGCGGCCCGCCCGACTGTCCTGTGCAAAAGTGGTGAGGGGAATCCCCTCGTTTATTTGATCACGAAGGCCCGCCGCCTCCGCAAAAAATACAAAAAAGGCCATCGCTTTTCAACGATTTACATAAAGTATATCATATTTCTCCGCATTTGTACAGCCTTTCTTTCCCCCTTTTTTCGCCGCCCCTCGCAAAACCCGCATTTCCCCGATCCCTCCGCCGAAAAAGTACCCCGGAAAAGACTTTTTCAAACCGATAAGAAAGACGTTGTAGCAGAGGAAAAACTATGCTATAATAATGTAATTCAAAATGGCGGAACAGCGCAGTCCGCCAAAACAGGGAGGGATGCGCCTTGAATAAACGGATCGCCCGACTCCTCCGGACGAATATCACGATCTTCTCGCTGTGCCTGGTGCTGTTTGCCCTGGCAGCGATCCCCGTTGACGTGCGCCTCGCCATTGGCGAGGGCGTGGCCGCCGTGGCCTTTTTCCTGCTGGGCCGCCGCCGCAGCAAGGCTACCCAGCAGAGTCTGCGCCAGTATATCCAGCGGTTTTACGGCGGCATGGACTCCGCCCGCTCCAGCAATATGCTCTTCACCCCCCTGCCCATGATGGTCTTTGATCTGGCCACGGAGGATATCCTCTGGAGCAGCGAGAGCTTCCTCCAGCTGACGGAGCAGCGGGAGGGCATCTTCGATGCCCATCTGGAGACGGTGTTCCCCAATATCTCCTTCCACTGGCTGCTGGAGGGCAAGACCGAGGCCCCGGAGACCGTGGTGTGGAACCACCGCACCTATCGAGTGTTCGGCGGCGTCAGCCACCCGGAGGGTGGCCAGAGCGCACTGGCCACCACCTACTGGATGGACGTCACCGACACCGAGGAGATGCGCCGGACGCTGGAGCTGACCCGGCCGGTGGTAGCCATCCTCATGGTGGATAACTACGAGGACCTGATGAAGGCCACCCCGGAGGGCAAGCGCTCTGCGGTGCGGGCCATGCTGGAGGAAAAGCTGAGCCAGTGGTCCGCCGGCGCCGAGGGGATGATGCTGAAATACGACCGGGACCGTTACCTCTTTGTGTTCGAGGAGAAGAACTTCTCCGACTTTGCCGCCAAGCGCTTCGACGTGCTGGATGCCGTCCGTGAGGTGGTGGCCGGGGAGGGCGTGGCAGCCACCCTGTCCATCGGCGTGGGCCGGGATGCCGACAGCTTCGAGGCCCTGTTCAAAAACGCCTCCGTGGCGCTGGAAATGGCTCTGAGCCGTGGCGGCGATCAGGCAGTGGTGAAGGACAAGCTGAATTTCGAGTTCTACGGCGGCCGCTCCAAGGCTACGGAGAAGCGCACCAAGGTGAAGTCACGGGTCATGGCCAATGCGCTGGCGGAGCTCATCGACGAGGCCAAGCAGGTCTACGTCATGGGCCACAGCTATGCGGATATGGACGCACTGGGCGCCGCCGCAGGCGTGTGCGCCATCGTCCGCAAACGTGGCAAGAAGTGCCGCATCGTCATCGATACGGAGAATAACGCCGCCCATCCGATGCTGCGCCGCCTGCAGGCCCTGCCGGAGTATCAGGGGGCCTTCCTCAGCGGCGATGATGCCTTCCTGCGGGTCCAGCCGGAGACGCTGCTGGTGGTGGTGGATACCAACCGCCCCGGCAGCGTGGAGTCCGAACCTCTGCTGGATGCCTGCAACCGGGTGGCGGTCATCGACCACCACCGCCGGGGCAGCAGCTACATCGACAAGATGGCCCTGAACTACCACGAGCCATATGCATCCTCTGCCTCAGAGCTGGTGACGGAGCTGCTCCAGTACCTCATCGAGCCGGGCGACCTGTTGAAGGCGGAGTCCGAGGCGCTGCTGGCCGGCATCGTGCTGGACACCAAGAATTTTACCAACCGCACCGGCGGCCGCACCTTCGAGGCGGCAGCGTACCTGCGCCGGGCCGGGGCGGATACGGCGGACGTACAGCGGATGTTCCAGAGCGACCTCCAGTCCATGATCTCCCGCTACGATATCATCCGCCGGGCAGAGCTGTACCACGGCGACATCGCCATTGCGGCGCTGGATCAGGAGTGCGACCGGGTCATTGCCGCCAAGGCCGCCGACGAGATGCTGACCCTGCAGGGGGTCCGTGCTTCCTTCGTGCTGTACCGCAAGGACGACGGCATTTACATCTCCGCCCGCTCTCTGGGCGAGATCAACGTACAGGTGCTGGTAGAGACGCTGGGGGGCGGAGGCAACTCCACCACCGCCGGCGGCCAGTGCTCCGGCATGACGGTGGCGGAGGCGAAGACCACGCTGCTGCGTGCCATTGATAAGTATTTTGAAGAATAAGGAGGAATAATTCCATGAAAGTGATTTTGCAGCAGGATGTCCGGGGTAAGGGCAAGAAGGGCCAGATGATCGAGGTAGCCGAGGGCTACGCCCGCAACTTTCTGCTCCCCAAGAATCTGGCGGTTTTGGCTACCGCCGATGCCATGAACACCATGAAGCTGCAGGCCAAGGCCAAGGCCAAGGCCGATGCAGAGGCCAAGGCCGCCGCACAGGAGCTTGCCGGGAAGCTGAAGGGCTGCCAGGTGAAGATCGCCGCCAAGGGCGGCGCCGGCGGCAAGCTCTTCGGTGCCGTCACCGCCAAGGAGATCTCCGAGCAGCTGAAGGCCCAGCACGATATGGAGCTGGACAGCAAGAAGCTGGTGCTGGCGGAGCCCATCAAGACCTTCGGCAGCTTCGAGGTCAAGGCCAAGCTGGGCTTCGAGATCACTGGCACCGTCTATGTGCTGGTCTGCGAGGAGAAGTAACTTTCCTTTGGTCTTGCCGGCGCTTTTGGGGCTTGACAGTCCCTTCTGTTTGTCTCCGACGGGTACTTTCTTTCGCTACTGAAAGAAAGTTACCCGCCGGAGGCAAACAAAAAGCCCCCGCCGGAGGCAAAAAGAAAAGCACACCCCACCCCCTTCAGAAAAATCCCCGAAAGGAGTTCCCCCATGGATGAATTGCTTCTGCGGCAAATGCCGCACTCCACAGAGGCGGAGCAGGCTGTGCTGGGCTCCATGCTCATTGACGCCGCCTGCGTCAAGGACGTGATGGACCAGCTTCAACCGGACGATTTCTACCTCCGCCAGAACCGGGAAATTTTCGAGACTATCTACACCATGTTCGTTTACTCCCGCCCCATCGACGGACTTACCGTGGCCGGGGAGCTGGAGAAGGCGGGCCTCGCCAACGATGGCACACGGGCGTATCTGGCCCAGCTGATGGAGGTGACACCCACCTCTGCCAACGTGCTGGAGTATGTACGTCTGGTGCGTGAGAAGGCGCTGCTGCGGTCGGTGGCCGCAGCGGCGGCGGAGATCACCGCCATGGTGCAGGAGGGGACCGGCGCCCCCGGCGACGTGCTGGAGGCGGCGGAGCAGAAGATCTACGCCATCCGCCGGGGCCGCAGCGCCCAGAGCATGGCCACCATCCAGGTGGTGCTGCAGGAGGTCATGGAGCATCTGGCGGAACTCAGTGCTCAGGGGGGCAAGACCCTGCCGGGCCTGTCCACCGGCTTTTCGGCGGTGGACGGCAAGATCAACGGCTTGAACAAGTCGGACCTGCTGCTGCTGGCCGCCCGTCCCGGCATGGGCAAGACCAGTATGGCTCTGAACGTAGCCCTGAACGCCGCCAAGGAGTCCGGCCAGACGGTGGCCGTCTTCTCGCTGGAGATGTCCCGTGACCAGCTGGTGACCCGCCTGCTGGCCAGCGAAGGCCTTATCGAAAATACCCGCCTCATCAGCGGCGACCTCCGGGAGAGCGACTGGGTGAAGATCGCCGAGGGCGCCTCCTCCCTGAGCCGTCTGGATATCCGCATCGACGATAATCCCCTGCTGACGGTGGCGGACATGAACGCCAAGTGCCGCCGCATCGAGAATCTGGGTCTGGTGGTCATTGACTACCTCCAGCTGATGACCTCCGCCGGCGGAAAGGGGTATAGCGGCGAGAACCGCCAGCAGGCGGTGTCGGACATCAGCCGTATGCTGAAGATCATGGCCAAGGAGCTGCAGGTGCCGGTGCTGTGCCTGTCCCAGCTGTCCCGTGCCAACGAAAAGCGTGAGGACAAGCGCCCCATGCTGTCGGATCTGCGTGAGTCCGGCGCCATTGAGCAGGATGCCGATATCGTCATGTTCCTGTATCGTGACGACTACTATAAAGAGGATTCGGAAAAGCGCAACATCGCCGAGTGCATCGTGGCCAAGAACCGCCACGGCGAGACCGGCAAGGTGGAGCTGCGCTGGATGCCGGAGTATACCACCTTCGGCACCTTGGAAAACCGCTACGACGAGGAGTAACGAGTCATGGATCTGATGCCGTGGATGCAGCAGCAGGGGATGCTGCCCGCCGCCGGGGAGACGGTGCTGTGCGCCGTGTCCGGGGGCCGGGACTCCGTGTGCCTGCTGCACTATCTGGCGTCGCTGGGCCGCCGCCGGGGTTTTGCCGTGGCCGCCGCCCACTATAACCATCTGATGCGCCCCACGGCGGGCCGGGACGAGGCTTTCGTGGCCGGGCTCTGCCGGGAGCTGAGCGTGCCGCTCTATGTGGAGCGGGGCGACGTCCGGGCCATCGCCCGGCAGGAGGGCTGGGGCGTGGAGGAGGCAGGCCGCCGCCTGCGCTACGACTTTCTGGAGCGCACGGCCGACGCCATCGGAGCCTCCCGCATCGCCACCGCCCACCACCTGTCGGATCAGGCGGAGACGGTGGTGCTGAACCTGCTGCGTGGCACCGGCCCGGAGGGGCTGGCGGGCATTCCCCCGGTGCGGGGACGGCTGATCCGCCCCCTGCTCCAGACCCCTCGGCAGGAGATCGAGGCATATCTCACGGCCCACGGGCTGGGTCATGTAGAGGACGAGACTAACGACAGCATGGATTTCACCCGCAACCGCCTGCGGCGAGAGGTGTGGCCCCTGCTGGCACAGCTCCACCCTGCCCCGGAGCGGAGCATCGCACGGGCCGCCGCTATCCTGCGGCGGGAAAACGATTTCATGGATCGGCTGGCCCGCTCCTATCTGGAGACAGCCGTATCCGATTGCCCGTCAGCCGGTGAGCCCAATGCCCCGGAGATCTTTGGCCGCCGGGACCCCGCTGCACCCAGCCCTGCACCGCCTCCCGGCACGTTGCCGGAGGAGTCGTCAAAGTCGGATAAGCCCTCAGAATGTACACGTGCGGGCGATATTTCGCCCGATTTCACATCGACACCCACCGCCGTATCGGTGTCCGAAGCCGTGCTGCGATCGGCACCGGAGGAGCTGCGGCCCCGGATGCTCCGGCTGCTGCTGGAGCGGCTCCCCGTCGGGAAGAAGGATGTATCCGCCGCCCACATAGAGGCCCTGCTGTCCCTTCGGGAGGGCGGGATGCTGGATCTGCCGGAGGGTGTCACGGCATGGCGGGAGAAGGATGTGCTGCATCTGGAGATGACGCCGCCCCTGCCCCTACCCCTGACTCTGTCAGAGGGGGAGCAGGTCTGGGGAGACTATCTCGTCCGGGTGTGGAGAAGCGAAAAAAATACCCCGCCCCCTGACGGAGAAGGGCTGTCCAAAACGGGCCGGTTTTCGGACCATATCCTGACGCTTTCGGACGGTGGGAAAATGTCCGAATGGACACTCCGCTGTCCGCAAAGGGGAGACGGTCTGACCCTGCCGGGGGCCAGAGGCCGCCGCAGCATCAAACGACTGCTGACGGAGCGGGGGATGCCGCCCCGGCGACGGCGAACCACCCCGGTGGTGTGTATAAACGGAGAACCCGCCGCCGTATACGGCGTGGGAACGGATCAGAGATTTTTGCCGGGAAAAGACGGCAGCAATATAAATATTTTAATGATTGAGAAAGATCAGGAGGAAGAAAGTAATGGCTAAGAGCAATATGGATCAGGACATCCTGAAGGTCCTGTTCAGTGAGCAGGAGATCCATGACCGCATTCAGGAGATGGGCAATCAGCTCTACGATGAGTTCCACGACAGGAACCCGCTGTTTGTGGGCGTTTTGAATGGGTGCTTCCTGTTTATGGCGGATCTGGTGCGGGCCACCCAGTGCAAGAGCGAGGTGGAGTTCATCGGCCTGTCCTCCTATCAGAACGCCACCAAGTCCTCCGGCGTGGTGCAGATCACCCGTGATCTGCAGCGGGATATCTCCGGCCGGGATATCATTGTGGTGGAGGATATTCTGGACTCCGGCAATACCCTGTACTTTTTGAAGGACTATATGCTGGCCAAGGGAGCCAATAGCATCACCATCGTCACCCTGCTGGACAAGCCCTCCCGCCGGGAAAAGCCCATTTACCCCGATCTGGCGGGCTTTGAGGTGCCGGACGAGTTCGTGGTGGGCTTCGGGCTGGACTACTGCCAGCAGTATCGCAATATGCCCTACATCGGCGTGCTGAAGCCGGAGGTATACAGTAAGTAAGCGGCGTATCGGGTGCCGCATCGGCGGACAGCGCCCGCCGACAGTGGGAAGGAGGAAAACCTGTGGAGGAACGTAAGCGGGGTTATCAGGGCCGGCGGCTGGCCGGTGCGACCCCTAAGCAGGAGCGGGAGCGCAAACCCCAGCGGACGGAGAACGGTTCCCGGCGGGCGGTGGATAAGGCCCGCCGGGAGCGGGACCCGTGGGAGATGACCCCGGAGGAGAAGGTATCTCCGGTAGAGGCCACGTCGGTAGAGGAGGCTCAGGCAGAGCCGCAGGAGCAGTCTGTCCGGCAGGTGGAGGATAAGGCCCGCCGGGAGCGGGACCCGTGGGAGATGACCCCGGAGGAGACTGCTCCGGTAACGCCGGGAGACGGCGAGTCCGTCTCGGCCGGCCGGAGAGCCGCTTCGGTGGCCGGAGGTAAAGCGGCACCGGCGGCGGACTTTGACAGCATGAGCGGTTCTGCCGATGGGACGAGCGCCGACTATGCAGCCGGTGCGGCGGGTCCCGATGATGCAGCCGGGCCCGGTGAGGGAAGCGGCTCCGGCGGGACGGCGGTCAAGAAGAAAAAGAGCGGCTTTGCCGCCTTCTGGTCGGATTTCGGCTATCTCATCGTCACGGCGGTGGTGGTGGTGCTGGTGTTCCGGGTACTTTTGCAGCTGAGTTGGGTACCCTCCGGCTCCATGGAGACTACCATCCCCAAAAAGACGCTGCTGATCTCGTGGCAGCTGCCCTATGTGATGGGCGACCCGGTGCCGGAGCGGGGGAACATCGTCACTTTCTGGAGCGACGAGCTGGATAAGCTGCTGGTAAAGCGGGTCATCGGCCTGCCGGGAGACACGGTGTCCTTCTCCGGAGGCTATGTCTACATCAACGGCCAGCGGCTGGAGGAAGAGTATCTGGATCAGCAGGGCGGGACGATCAGCCCCAACCAGACCTCCTTTACCGTGCCGGAGGGGTGCCTGTTTTTCTTAGGTGATAATCGCTCCGGCTCGAATGATGCCCGGTACTGGGAGGAGAGCTATATCCCGGTGGGCAATGTGAAGGCCCGTGTGCTGCTGGCTATTTCCCTGACCGGGGGCAGCAGCTGGCAGGGCGTGCGGGCCATCGGCTGAGAGGAGGAAAGCATTTGGCAGAACGAAGAAAGATCGGTTTCGGCACCATTTTGATGGTGATTTTGGCGGTATGCGTGGTGGCCTATGTGGTGTCCACCATGCGGACCGCCGGGGACATCCCCTACTCTGAGCTGCGGCAATACTTTTTAGAGGAGAAGGTGCAGGAGTTCTCCATCAGCGACACCCGGATCACGGCCAAGCTGAAGGGGGGCAGCACCGTTACCTCCGACCTGTACGACTTCGACCTGTTCTATCAGGATCTCAATGATCTGGTGCAGAAGCAGTATGACAGTGGCATTATCACCGCCTATAACTATCACGCAGACCACTCCACCAACTGGCTGCAGCTGCTGCTGCCGTATGTGCTGGCGTTTTTGGGCTTCATTTTGCTGATGAATCTCATGAACCGCATGGCCGGCGGCGGAGCCGGGGCGCAGGACAAGCTGTCCCGGTTTGGAGAGGCCAAGGTCAGTACGCCGGGAGAGAAAAAGGTCACGTTTCAGGATGTGGCCGGGGCCGACGAGGAGAAGGAGGAGCTGCGGGAGATCGTGGAGTTTCTCCGGGAGCCCCAGAAGTATCTGGATCTGGGGGCGCATATCCCCAAGGGCGTGCTGCTGGTAGGCCCTCCGGGTACCGGTAAGACACTGCTGGCCAAGGCGGTGGCCGGAGAGGCGGGAGTACAGTTTCTGTCCATCTCCGGCTCGGACTTTGTGGAGATGTATGTGGGCGTAGGCGCCTCCCGTGTGCGGGATCTGTTCCAGCAGGCCAAGAAGAGCGCCCCGGCCATCATCTTCATCGACGAGATCGACGCCGTGGGCCGCCAGCGCGGCAGCGGTCTGGGCGGCGGACACGACGAGCGGGAGCAGACCCTGAACCAGCTGCTGGTGGAGATGGACGGCTTCGGCTCCAACGAGGGCGTGGTGGTGCTGGCCGCCACCAACCGTGTGGATATTCTGGATCCGGCGCTGCTGCGTCCGGGACGGTTCGACCGGCAGGTCTATGTGGGGCTGCCGGACATCAAGGGCCGGGAGGAGATCTTGCAGGTACACGCCAAGAACAAGCCGCTGGCGGAGGACGTGGATCTGAGACAGATCGCCCGTGGTACCGCAGGCTTTACCGGCGCCGATCTGGAGAACCTCCTCAATGAGGCGGCCCTGCTGGCGGGACGGCGCAGCGAGTCCTTCATCACCATGAAGGATCTGCAGGAGTCCATCATCAAGGTCATCGCCGGGCCGGAGAAGCACAGCCGGGTCATCCCGGAGAAGGAGCGGCGGCTGACGGCCTATCACGAGGCGGGACACGCCGTGGTGATGCACGCACTGCCGGATCTGGACCCGGTGCATCAGATCACCATCGTTCCCAGAGGCGAGGCGGGCGGCATGACCATCTATCTGCCGGACGAGGACCGGTCGTACCTCTCCCGCAGCTATATGCTGGACCGCATCGCCGGGCTGCTGGGCGGCCGGGCGGCGGAGCAGCTGGTGCTGGGGGATATCTCCACCGGGGCCTCCAACGACATCAGCCGTGCCACGCAGCTGGCCCGGAAGATGGTGGGCACCTACGGAATGTCGGAGCAGCTGGGCAACGTGGCCTTCGACGCCGGACACGACGAGGTGTTCATCGGCAAGTCCATGGCCCAGACCCGGCCCTACTCCGAGAAAACGGCGGCGGAGATGGACGGCGAGATCCGCCGCATCATGGACGACGCCTACGCCCGCTGCACCGCCATTCTGGAGCAGTACCGGCCCCAGCTGGTGGAGGTGGCGGAGTATCTGCTGGCCAACGAGACTATGACGGCAGAGGAGTTCGAGAAGGTATTCCGGACGGAGTGAGGCATTGACAGCGCCTTGCTTATGGGGTAAAATAACGGGGTATCCGCCTCCGTAGCTCAGCTGTATAGAGCGACCGCCTCCTAAGCGGTAGGCCGCCAGTTAGAATCTGGCCGGGGGTGCCATATAAAACACCGCAGGACGGGGAATTTCCCCACCCTGCGGTGTTTTTTTTGCTGCCTGAGGCGCTTTTTTGAAGAAAATGACGAAAATTTGTGAAAAAAGGCCTTGTGCTTTTTCGGTTGCGGTGCTATGATATGCACATCCATGTGTACGCCGAACCGCCCATGGGCGGTTATCGTTTCAGATGAAACGATAAGGGGGGTTCCAAAGGGAGTGGCGTTCTGAGGAGGGGCGCAGCCCCGACGTGAGGATCCGTACTCCCCATGCGAAAGTCTCGTCGCCGCACACGCAAAAAATAGGAGGAAGATACGATGACAAACCGCAAGAGTACCAAACGGGCCTTGCTGGGCAGCGTCATGGCCATGGTTCTGTGCCTGGCTATGCTGGTAGGCGCTACCTTCGCATGGTTCACCGACACGGCAAGCACCGGCGTCAACAAAATTCAGGCCGGTAACCTGGATGTGGTGCTGGAGATGCAGAACGCTGACGGCAAGTGGGTCAGCGCCGAGGGCAAGACGCTGGACTTCGTCAAGGCCGCTGATGCCAAGGGCGAAGCCATCCTGTGGGAGCCGGGCTGTACCTATGAACTGCCCGCCCTGCGGATCCGCAACAACGGCAATCTGGCGCTGAAGTATCAGGTGATCATCACCGGTATCAACGGCAGCGCTAAGCTGAACACTGTCATCGACTGGACCATCGGGGATGTGGCGATGGGCACCGAGCAGCATCTGGCGGCCGGTGAGAGCAGTGCCTTCACCATCAAGGGCCATATGAAGGAGTCTGCCGGCAATGAGTACATGAACGAGTCCATCGACGGCATCGCCATCACCGTGGTGGCCACCCAGGACACCGTGGAGAGCGACAGCTTCAACAACACCTACGATGCCAGCGCCACCTATCCCGTGGTGGCTGTGGGCGATGTGAATACCGACGGCGACACCGTGCTGAAGGACAAGGAAGAGGATCACACCATTCAGGTAACGGTGCCTGCGGGCGCTCTGGATGAGGGCGTGCAGTCCCTGAAGCTGGAGGTGGTGAAGAGCGCCACGCCCGCTGGGGTGCAGGTTGCAAGCACCGAGAGCAGCCAGAGCTATGAGGTCACGATGAAGGACCAGAGCGGCAACGCTGTCAGCACGAATGGTACGCTGATGACGGTGGAGATGAACGTCGGTAAGAACCGTACCGCTCTGAAGCTCTATCATGATGGCGAGAAAATGACAAATGACAGTGGGACCCTAACGGATGCGGCGGATCACTATGTGTACGACGCCGCCACCGGCTATGTCACCATGAAGGTCAGCCACTTCTCTCCCTTCACCGCTGTGTTTGCCAGAGATTACTGGACTGACCATGCGGCGGACGGCTATGCCACGCCGGTGGATACCGCCAACAAGGTGGTGACGGTGGCCTCCGCTGAGGAGCTGGCCCTGTTTGCCAAGGAAGTCACGGACGACGGTAAGAATTACAGCGGTTATACCCTGAATCTCGCCAATGATGTAGATCTGGGTGAGTACCTGTGGAAGCCCATTAACGGCTATAACCGGCTTTCCGGTATTGTCGTGAACGGTAACGGCCATACCATCCGGAACATGAAGGTACGTGGCTGCACGAATAGCAGCGTTTACGGCGCAGGCTTCATCGGTGATATCAACGGTGCAGTCACTGTTAAGAATATCGCCTTTGATGGAGCGGATGTGTTCTTTGTGAATTATGCAAAACCGCAGTTTGCGGGCAACGTGGGCGGTGTTGTGCTGGGTTATACCTATGGCACGACTCTGTTCGAGAATGTCAGCGTCACCAACAGCTCCATTTGGGGCTTCGGCAAGATCGGCATCCTGCTGGGCATGGGCGCCGATCCCGGCGTGAAGGTCACCTTCAAGGACTGCGTTTCCAAGAACAACACCATCCACGCCGCCTATGACATGGGCGGTCTGGCCGGCATGATCCAGCGTGGCAACGGCGTGGACAACGCCAGCGTGGAGAACTGCACGGTGGAGCACATCACGGTGGATTATTATGAAGAGTGCGTGGACGTTCAGGGCAAGGCCACTTTGAAGGAAAATGATAAGAATGGTGCTGATGTAATCAAGGAAGTCAGCGGCAAATACTGGGTCAATGGTGGTTACTATTGGGGCGGTTATGCGGATTATTATGTCTCCTATGGCGATTCCAGCTATGATGCGCCGGTGGAGGGGTACAGCATGCGCCTTGCCAACAGCGAGTACTGCGTGAACAAGTAAGCCGGGAAGTATCCGGGCAAAAGTGAAGAAGGCTCCCTGCGCTGGGGGGAAGGCTCCGGCGCAGGGAGCTTTTGCGTGGGGCGGGGTAAAATACACGCTGGAGGGGGAGGCAAAGTCTCCCTTGCAATGGGGGAAGGCTTGTGGTATACTGATAGACGTCGAAACATCCTGAACGGGGACGAACCCCGCCGAAAAGAGAATAGAAGATCGAGCGGCCTGCCCCATGCTGCGGGGCAGGCGGAATAGGGTGCAAAGCCCTGCGAGTGGGTCACTGTGAAGCCGGCCGAGCCGGATAAGTCAGATACGCCGGCCGCTGGATCGGATGCCTGCCGACACTGGGACATCCGCCGGGCCGCTTGGAAACAAAGCGGGTCCGCATCGGTATGCCGGTGCGGACCCGCTTTTTTGCATCCGTTCCTTCCGATTTTCTCCTCCGGCGGCGGAAATGTCTCCCCGCGGGAGACAACGAAAGTATCAGAGAAAGGAAGAAAGCAACATGAAAAAGAGACTGCTCTCCATGGTGCTGACGGTGATCATGCTGGTGAGCCTGATCCCCACGTCGGTCTTTGCGGCCAAGAAGTCCGTTGACGACTATTTCGACGGGCTCCCCATCGCCGCTGATCCCGGCACCGGCACCACCGCATGGAAGGTCAGCACCAAGGACGGCGAGGAGGTCCTCATGTCCGGCAATGCCGGAAAGAACCGCTCCTCCAGTACCCTGACCCTGACCTTTACGGAAGATACCCACCTGTCCTTCGAGTATAAGGTCTCCTCCGAGGCCAAATACGACAAGTGTACCATCACACTGGGCAGCAACACCCTCGTCGACGGCGTGAGCGGCGACCAGAACTGGAAGGGTCTGGAGCTGGACGCCAAGCGGGGCGACAAGCTGACCGTGCGGTATGAGAAGGACAGCAGCGGCGACAAGTTCGACGACTGCGTCTATCTGCGGAACTTCTCCGCCGGTGAGGCGCTGGTGGTGACCTTCCACGCCAACAACGGCACGGAGGACACTGCCACGCAGAAGATCTTCGGCGGCAAGGGTACCCTGAAGGCCAATACCTTCACCTGCGAGGGCAAGATCTTCGCCGGTTGGGCCACCTCCGCCGGCGGGGCTGTGGTCTATGAGGACGGCGCCGCCATCACCACGGAGACGGATCTGGATCTGTACGCCGTGTGGTCGGACGCCTACACCGTCACGCTCCGCAACGGCGACACCGACACCACCGTTCTGGTCCCCCAGAACAGCGCCATCGGCAGCCGTATTCCCGCAGACCCCACCAAGAAGGGCTATACCTTCGAGGGCTGGTTCAACGGCGAGGAGAAGCTGACGGCGGAGACGGTGATCTCCGGCGACGTCATCTACACCGCCAAGTGGAGCCCCATTACCTACACCATCGCCTTCAGCGGCGGTGAGGGCGGCCAGGGAGCCATGGACTCCATCTCTGCTACCTATGATCAGGAGGTCACGCTGCCCAAGAACACCTTTACCCGCCCCGGCTACTACTTCAACGGCTGGAGCGCATCCTCCGGCGCCTCCAGCGGCAGCTATGCCGACGAGAAGCCGGTGAAGAACCTGACCACCAAGCAGGGGGAGACGGTCACGCTCTACGCCGCTTGGTACGGCCTGCCGGTGAATGTGACCCTGCACCCGAACTATGACGGTGCAGAGAACGGCACCCGCACCTGCATCGTGGGCAGCAACTACAACTACATCCTTAAAGAGGGCGGCGGCACCAAGTTTGACGCCATTGAGGACCCCGTCCGCACCGGCTATATCTTTGACGGCTGGTTCGATGCGGCGGAGGGCGGCAATGCGGTGGGCCCGTCCTACAAGTTCACCGCCGTGGACGCCGAAAACGGCTTCCATCTGTACGCCCACTGGACCAAGGGCATCACTGTCCACTTCGACGGCAACGGCTATAAGAACACGCTGAAGGACAAGACCGTGACGCCGGATAAGGTATTCTCCAGCCTGCCTTCTCTGAGCAGCTACTACTGCCCCGCCAACAAGGCGCTGGACGGCTGGTACATCAAGAATGCCGACGGCTCCTTCGGTGAGGCCGTCACCAAGGACACCGTGTTCAGCGGCGACGAGGTGACTCTCATCGCCAAGTGGCGTGACTATCAGTATATCATCAAGTATAACGTCAAGTACAGCGACAAGAACACCACCACCGGCACCATGGCCGACCAGCCGGCACCCTTCGGTCAGAATGTGCAGCTGACGCCCTGCGGCTTCAGCCGGGAGGGCTATACCTTCGCCGGTTGGTCGGAGACCAGCTACGGCAGCACCGTCAAGTATGCCGACGGCGCCACCATCAACCGCCCCTTCGAGGAGGGTGACGGTTGGGACGAAGGCAGCGAGGACGGCGAGACATACAACCTCTATGCCGTCTGGACGGAGAGCAAGTCTCCGGAGCAGTCGGAGGCCGAGGCCAAGCTGGAGGCCGCCGAGAAGGCCATTGGCGGTACCTACAACGTCACCTACGGCAAGGACACCAATGCACTGACCATGCTCCGGGCCAAGCTGGAGGCTGCCGGGATCACGGACGTCACCGTCAGCATGAAGGAGGCGTCTTACAGCAGCTATAACCACGTGGGCATCACGGCCGACGGCACCATCCAGTATAAGTGGAACGAAAACGGCAGCACCACGGCGGCTTCCGGCACCGTGCGGCCTACGCTGGTGCTGACCTGCAATACCTACACCAAGGAGTCCACCGGGTGCCTGTTCAGCATTCCTCTGGACGAGGAAAAGGCCATGGAGGCTCTGCGTACCGTGGCGGCCCGCATCAGCGTGCCTGAGACGGTGGAGAGTGCCTCCGACCTCACCAGCCTGCCCAAGTATCCCCTGAAGGCCGGCGTGGACGAGAGCAAGGTGGACTACAGCAGCGGTACGGATCAGGAACTGTGGACCACCGCCACGTGGACCTCCAGCAACACCGGCGTGATCTCCTTCAAGGAGGTCTCTTACCCCTACTTTGCACCCTATACGGTCACGGTGGCCCAGCCCAAGAAGGACACCAGCGTGACCCTGACCCTGAAGCTGGTCTATAACGGCCGGGAGGATCTGAACCTGAACATGGTCTATACCGTGGTGGTCAAGGGTGACAATACGCCTCCCGCCATGGACTATCAGGCGCTGCTGGAGACGGCGGTGCGTGAGATCGGCCTGAAGGATCCCCGTGACGATTCCAAGATCGACACCGCAAACGTGGTCTCCGACATCCAGCTGCCCACCACCAAGCAGCTCAGCGCCATTTCCTACCGGGATTATGAGCAGGGCTTCGACGGCAAGTACACCCCCATCATGCTGTATACCAGCGACGCCGATGTGGTGGTGTCCGCCGGTCCCACCACGGCCAATGTGGCCCGGATGCTGACCTATCGCCCCCTGCCCGGTCAGGAGGCCAAGACCGTCACCATCACCATGAAGATCCTCTCCCGCCCCAGCGGCGAGGGTACGGATTACGCCTCCATGCCGGTGCTGGCCAGCAAGGATATCACCCTCGCCGTTCAGCCTCTGACCCAGGAGGAACTGGACACCGCTGCCGCCTTCATGAAGCTGGTATGCACCGAGGATGTGTACTGGGAGGGCATCCGCAAGGCCAACGCCGACCGTGACCACGTCACCGGCGATATGCGCTCCTTCATCGAGATCGTCCCCGCCACCACCGGCTATAAGTTCATCCGCAACATGGACAGCTACAATGCCGTGGGCGTCAAGGCGGACGATATTCCCGGCTGGTACGATGCTCAGCAGTACCGCTGCTTCCGCTCCAGCAACAACGCTGTGGTGGCCCATGAGACGCTGCTGGTGACCCAGCCCAAGTACAACACCCGCATCACCGTGGACAGTGTTCTGACCTACACCCAGTACGCCAAATACTACGAGAAGTTCCAGGGCAATGCCGACTATGAGCAGTTTGCCCAGTTCTACAAGCAGCCCATTTCCACCACCGTCACCGTCATCGGCACCGAGGGCATCGAGGATCCCAATTTGCAGCCCCTGACCGTTACCGTGAATGTGGAGGGCAGCACCTTCAAGGAGGACTTCACCGATCTGGAGGGCGCCACCTACACCTGCTCCACCGGAGATCACCGCACGGCAGCGGATGCCGTGATGGCGGCTCTGACGGAGAACCAGTATACCTACACCGGCAGCAGCACCTATCTATCCGGTATCACCGATCCCAACAGCGTGAGCCTTACCGGCGGCGACAGCGCCTTCGGCAGTTGGTCCGGCTGGATGTTCACCGTCAATGGGGAGATGCCCATTGAGCGCTACGACAACGGCCAGCCCATCTATGCCACACTGGGGACTTACCAGCTGAAGGACGGCGATGTAGTGCGGATGTACTACGTGGCCTGCCCCACGGAGAGCGGCCAGCACACGTGGAATGACGGTCAGGTCACCACGGCGGCTACCTGCACCGAGAATGGCGTCATGACCTACACCTGCACCATGTGCAGCGACACCAAGACCGAGGTCATCCCCGCTACGGGTCACGCCTACGGCGAGCCGGTGTGGAAGTGGACGGATGATTTCAAGGCCACTGCCACCTTCACCTGCA
>OJPN01000371.1_pt1 | contig 39008 bp, 37 predicted proteins | sample 1598511 | NCBI WGS metagenome assembly OJPN01 (sample SAMN03922485, study PRJEB24848) | human gut metagenome | isolation source: stool sample | host: Homo sapiens | place: Germany | collected 2011-05
GGCGGGCGAAGGCCGCGCCCTTATGATTTGCCCCCTAAGAACCCCCATTTTACGGGGGCCCAGGATAGGTTGTGCGTCCGTCTCTTTCCGGCGCGCAAATTGGGACGCACGAAGCGCCGCTTTCCGCTGCCGCTCCGTCGTACTGTTTTACGGTGCGGACGGTCTATCAGACAGCGCCTGATGTTTCTTTTGTTTCAACTCTCTTCTTCTGGCGGCACCGCCGACTCCCAATGGGGGCAAGTTTCATTGACCCGCCGGTCTTTGAGCATGGGATACGCACAGTGCCCATACTGGATCGCAATGTAGTCACTGGGTCCTCTCCGAACGTAGTGCTGGTAAAAGTGCTTACAGCCACCGCAAGTGTTGAGCTGTTTTGACGCATAGCCTTTCATGTTTTCATCCCCTATCCCACTATGTTATACAATGTTTAGCAATGATTGTCAAGACAAAAGATATACATTGCTATATAATGCTAAACATAGGGGGCGGTCCAGTGGAGAAAAACGATAAGCAGATCGGTTTTCGTGTTTCAGAAGAGCTGAAACGGCGGATCGAAGTACAGGCAGAAAAAGAAAAGCGCTCTGTCTCTAATTTGATCATCAAAGTGATGACCGAATATCTGGAACAACATGAAAATCAGGGCTGACAGCCACGTTTCGATATAAAAAAGGAATCCAAACAGAAAGGACCTCCACCAACCAGGCGGAGGTCCTTTTTCTGTTCTGTCATGCGCCAGGCGTGTCCCGTGGGCCGCAGGTGCCCTGCATCTAGTGTGCATGAGGCGCACTGTGTTAAACTGTCCGCAGCTGAACACAGCACAGGGGAGCGTCAGCGAAACGAGAAGCTGGGGGCATCCCCCTTTGTACGCCGGATGGAGAACGCTGCACCACCTTATCCTGCCCCCCCGTAATTGGGGCCCCCGCAAGAGCCCAGCGAAGCGGGTCTTGTGGGGAGAGGACGAGCAAGGAAGCGAACGCAATTTTCGCTGTCAGGCGGAAATGGAGTTGAGCGGACTTTGCGAGGACGAGGGGGGTCCGGGGGTGCAGGCGCTATGGATAAAAGCGCGCCCTTGGCGCTTGAAGTCCATCCGCGCCCAAACCCCGGCGATTCTTTGGTGACTTTCTAATCGTTTAGAAAGTCACCCGCCGGAGGCAATCGAAGAAAAAACTACTGGGAAAATATGCCGCTGGAGGCAATAGAAGAAAAAACTACTGGGAAAATATGCCGTCGGAGACAAAAGGAGAAAAGACTGCGGGGAAAGGACACCACCGGGGAGCGAAGCACAAAATTCCGCAAAAAAGGATTGACATTTCTCTCATACCTGCTATAATCTGAAAACGGTTTTCATTTTCAAATCTGCGAGGTGACGCATATGACCTATATGACCCGGCAGCAGCAGGCAGTGCTGGACTGCATCGCCGCCTGCCCCGGCGGCTGCGCCACGGCCATGGTGCTGGCGGACCGGCTCCGCAGCGGCGGGCAGTCCGTGGGACTGACCACCGTATACCGCCAGCTGGAGCGGCTGGAGAAGCAGGGGCTGGTCCACAAGCTGGTGACGGATGAGGGGGCCTGCTGGCAGTACTGCGACTGCCACGCCCACCGGGACTGTATCCTCCTGAAGTGCGAGGTGTGCGGGGCCATCCAGCACATGGACTGCGCCCATCTGGGGGAGCTGTATCAGCACGTTTTGCAGCAGCATCATTTCCGCATCAACCCCCGGCGGACGCTGTTTTACGGCCTGTGTGACCGGTGCAGCGGGGAGGAGCAGTCATGAGGCGGCTGCTGGCGGCGGTGCTGGCGGCGGCACTGATGATCCCTGCGGCGGGCTGCACGGCCCGTCCGGCAGAGCCGGAGAGCGGCAAGCTGCGGGTAGTGTGCTCCCTGTTCCCCTACTACGACTTTGTGCGGGCCATTGGCGGGGAGGACGTGGAGGCGGAGCTGCTGGTCCCTGCCGGGCGGGAGACCCACAGCTTCGAACCAACGCCGCTGGATGTGATCCGGCTGTCGCAGGCGGATGTGTTTGTCTACAACGGCGGGGAGAGCGAGTACTGGGTGGAGGAGATCCTGGATTCTGCCGGGGAAGAGATTCCCTACACTCTGCGGCTTATGGACTATGCCCAGCCGCTGGAGGAGGAACTGGCGGAGGGGATGCAGGGAGCGGGCCACGACGACCATCATGACCACGATGACGGCCATGAGGACGAGGTGGAGTACGACGAGCACATCTGGACGTCGCCACGCATCGCCATGGGGCTGTGCCGGGCCATTGCCGGGACGCTGCAGAAGGCCGATCCGGCCCACGCACAGAACTACGCCCGGCGGCTGGAGACGTATCTGGCGGAGCTGTCGGAGCTGGATCAGGCCTTCACGGAGGTGGTGGCCGACGGCAATCGGCACATGGTGGTGTTCGGGGATCGGTTCCCGCTGCTGTACTTCTGTAAGACCTACGGACTGGAGTACCGGGCGGCCTTCCACGGCTGTGCCGGGGATACGGAGCCGTCGCTGGCTACCCTGAAATATCTCATTGATAAGGTGCAGGAGGAGGGCATCCCGGTGGTGTATACCATCGAGCTAAGCAGCCGGAAGGTGGCGCAGGCCATTGCCGAGACCACCGGGGCCAAGGTGCTGACCTTCCAGTCCTGCCAGACCGTGTCCCGGCAGGACTTCGACGCCGGGGCCACCTACCTGTCGCTGATGCGGCAGAATGTCGCTGCACTGAAGGAGGGACTTGCCTGATGGATAAGGAAACGCTGCTGTCCTGCCGGGACGTGTCGCTGGGCTACGAGGGACACACCGTGTGGGAGCATCTGACCTTCTCGGTACATTCGGGGGAATACCTGTGTATCGTGGGGGAAAACGGCTCCGGCAAGTCCACGCTTCTCAAGAGCCTGCTGGGGCTGCTGCCGCCGCTGAAGGGGGTCATCCGGCGAAGCGACACCGCAGGGGCGGTGGGCTATCTGCCCCAGCAGACCCAGGCTCAGCGGGATTTTCCCGCCACCGTCAGCGAGGTAGTGCTGTCGGGCTTTCTCAGCGCCCGTGGACGGCGGTTCTTCTACTCCGCCGCCGAGAAGTCGCAGGCGCTGATGCACATGGGCAAGCTGGGGATATTGGAATTGAAGGATCGGTGCTACCGGGAGCTGTCCGGCGGACAGCAGCAGCGGGTGCTGCTGGCACGGGCGCTGTGCGCCGCCCGGCGGCTGCTGATCCTGGACGAGCCGGTGACGGGGCTGGACCCTGCCGCCGCACAGGACCTGTACCGGACGCTGGCCTATCTCAACAAAAATGAGGGGCTGGCCATCGTCATGGTGACCCACGACCTGCAGAGCGCCCTGCAATACGCCGACACCGTGCTCTATGCCGGGCAGGGCAAGTGGTTTCACGGCACGACGGCGGAATATCTCGCCTCCCCCTACGGGCGGCGGTTCGGAGGTGAGCGGACATGACGCTGCTGCTGGAGATGTTTACCTATCCCTTTATCGTCCGGGCCTTTGCCGCCGGGGTGCTGCTGTCGCTGTGTGCGGCGCTGCTGGGGGTGCCGCTGGTGCTCAAGCGGTACTCCATGATCGGGGACGGACTGAGCCATGTGTCCTTCGGGGCGCTGTCCGTGGCGCTGGCCTGCGGCTGGGCGCCGCTGCCGGTGTCCATCCCGGTGGTCATCGTGGCGGCGCTGGGGCTGCTGCGAATGACGGAGCGCAGCCGCATGGGAGCCGACGCCGCCATTGCGGTGGTGTCCGCTTCATCACTGGCGGTGGGCGTCATCGTTACCAGCCTCACCACCGGCATGACCACGGACGTGGACAGCTATATGTTCGGCTCCATTCTGGCCATGACGCAGGCGGATGTGGTGCTCAGCGCCCTGCTGTGCGTGGGGGTGCTGGTGCTGTTCGTGCTGTTTTACCACAGGCTCTTTGCCATCACCTTTGACGAGAACTTCTCCCGTGCCACCGGGGTGAAGGTGGGGCTGTACAACACCCTGCTGTCGGTGCTGACGGCTTTGACCATCGTGCTGGGGATGCGGATGATGGGCGCTATGCTCATCTCCAGTCTGGTGATCTTTCCGGCGCTGTCGGCCATGCGGGTGAGAAAAAGCTTCCGGGGCGTGGTGGTGCTGGCGGGGGTGCTGTCGGTGCTGGGCTTCTGCGTGGGCCTCACCGGTTCGTATCTGCTGAGCACCCCGGTGGGGGCCTCGGTGGTGGTGGTAGACCTGCTGATCTTCCTGCTGTGCTGCGGTGTGCGGCGGGTGCGGGGCTGAGACTTAAAACGCTTTGGGCGGGACGCTGCGGACTGCGGCGTCCCGCTTTCCCGTTGGGGAGAGGAAAAATACCGGCTGAAAAAGCCGGTTTCGACGGAAAATCCCCGGAAAAGCTCTTGCAATCGCTGAAAAATCGTGCTATACTTACTGCATAGTAAGGTGGTATTGACTGGGAGTGGACGATTCGTCCGCTCTTTTTGTTGGTCATTTTTGTATCCTTAAAATATGGCGGACAGGAGGTTCCTATGGCAAAGAAGATCACCGAGCTGGTGGCGGAGGTGGCGGCGCCTGTGGCGCAGGAGCAGGGCTGCACCCTGTGGGACGTGGAGTATGTCCGTGAGGCGGGACAGTGGTATCTGCGGCTGTACCTGGACAAGGAAGGCGGCGTGGACATTCTGGACTGCGAGGCTGTGAGCCGCAAGGTCAGCGACCTGCTGGATGAGCTGGACCCCATCGAGGCAAGCTATATCTTCGAGGTGTCCTCCGCCGGAGCGGAGCGGCCTTTGAAGCGGCCCTCGGACTTTCAGCAGTTCATGGGCAGCCCCGTGCTGCTGAAAACCTATAAGCCCGTCAACGGCCGCAAGGAGTTCGCCGGGAAGCTGGCGGGCTACGACAACGGAGCCGTGGAGTTGGATATGGGCACGGCGCAGCCCCTGCGGTTTGAAAAGCAGGACATTGCGCTGGTGCGCCTGCGTGTGGAATTTTAAGCAACGACAGAAAGAATAGGAGTTACGATCATGAAATGCGATGAGATCTTTGCCGCACTGGCAATGCTGGAAAAGGAGCGGGGCATCCCTCAGGACTTTATGATGAACAAGATCGTTCAGGCCCTGACCACCGCTTATAAGCGGGACCACGAGGGTGTGGAGAACGTGGTGGTGGAGGTCAACGAGGAGAAGCGTGACCTGAAGATGTTCGTGCAGAAGGAGATCGTGGAGGAGGTGGAGAACCCCGGCTCCCAGATCTCTCTGGAGGAGGCCCGGCGCATCTCTGCCAAGTATGAACTGGGCGGTATGGTGCGCTTCCCGGTGGAGAATGTGGAGTTCGGCCGTATTGCCGCCGGTAACGGCAAGCAGGTCATCATTCAGGGCCTGCGGGAGGCTGAGCACGGCATGATCTATGACGAGTGGGGCTCCAAGCAGCATGAGATCCTCACCGGCACTGTGTCCCGCATCGATCCCCGCAGCGGCAACGTCTATCTCCGCATCGGCACCGGCAACGAGGCTACCGAGGGCATCCTGAGCCTGAATGAGCAGGTCAGCACCGAGACCTACACCGAGGGACAGCTGCTGAAGGTGTATCTGGTGGAGGTGCGCCGTGGCACCCGTGGCCCGCAGGTCATGGTGTCCCGGACCCATCCGGGCCTTGTCAAGCGGCTGTTTGAGCTGGAGGTGCCGGAGATCTTCGACGGCACGGTGGAGATCCGCTCCATCGCCCGTGAGGCCGGCAGCCGCACCAAGATGGCGGTGTGGTCCGCCGACGAGAACGTGGATCCCATCGGCGCCTGCGTCGGCCCCCGTGGTCAGCGTGTGGCTGCCATTGTGGAGGAGCTCCACGGCGAGAAGATCGACATCATCAAGTACTCCGAGGATCCCGCCGAGTTCATCGCCGCTGCGCTGGCTCCCTCCGATGTGGAGGAGGTGCGTCTGGCGGACGAGGGCAAGGTGTGCCGGGTCATCGTCCCCGACGACCAGCTGAGTCTGGCCATCGGCAAGGAGGGGCAGAATGCCCGTCTGGCTGCCCGGCTCACCGGGTATAAGATCGACATCAAGCCCGTGTCCCGGGCGGATGAATAAGTTCGTATCCTGAGAGGAGGCCCGTCATGCAGAAGGTGAAGAAGATCCCCCAGCGCCAGTGCGTGGGGTGCCGTACCAAGCGGGATAAAAAGGATCTGCTGCGGATCGTCAAGACCCCGGAGGGGGAGATCGTACTGGACGCCACAGGCAAGAGATCCGGACGGGGCGTGTACGTCTGTCCCGACCCGGAGTGCCTGCGGAAGGCACGGAAGTCCCGCGGGCTGGAGCGTGCGCTGGAGACGACCATCCCGGCGGAGGTATACGATGGGCTGGAGGCCCGGATGGGGGAGTAATGGAGCATATTTTATCAATGATCGGCCTTGCCAAAAAGGCGGGCCGTGTGGAGATCGGTGAGGAGCCGGTGGGATCTGCCGCCCGCAGCAAGCACGCACGGGTCATTCTGGTGGCGTCGGATGCGGCGGCCAGCTCTGTGCGCCGGGCGTATGCCTTTGCACAGACGGGGGCCTGCCTGTGTCTGACCATCCCCGCCGACAAGGACGCTCTGGGCCGTGCGCTGGGCCGCAGCAGCTGCGCCATGGCGGCTGTCACCGACGTGGGCTTTGCCGACGCCATCGTGAAAAAGCTGGCAGTCATGGATCCGGAGCACTATGAGCAGGCATCCCAGCGGCTGCAGATCAAGGCCCGGCGGGCCATGGAGCGGCGGGAGGAGCAGGCCCGGCACGAGAAGAACCTGCGCCGGGGCAAGAAGCGCACGGCTTCCCCGGAGCCGCCGCAGCCGGTGCAGGAGCCGCCCCGTGAGGCGGCGAAGGAAAAGCCCCGGCGTCCGGCCCGTCCGGGCCGCAGGCGCCCCGCTGCTCCGCAGCAGCGGTTTGCCGGTTCCCGGCCGGTGAAAAAGGGCAAGGGCTCCGGCAGGGATCGGAAAAAATCGTAAGTTTTGTGCTCCGGCACATTTCGTAATCACAAAGATGGAGGTGGCTTTATTTGGGTAGCGTAGGAAACAAATATAGAGTGCATGAGGTGGCGAAGGACTTCGGAGTCCCCACCAAGCAGATCACGGAGATCTTGACCAAGTACGCCGAAACGCCCAAGAACCATATGCAGGTCTTGGAGGATCGGGAGCTGTCTCTGATCTTTGAGTATCTGACCCAGCACAATCAGGTATCCGGGATTCAGGTGATCTTCGCCGAGGGGGCCAAGCCTGCCGAGAAGAAGCAGCAGCCTGCCGCCAAGCCCGCCGAGAAGAAGCCGGAGGGCAAGGGGGAGGGCCGTTCTGCCAAGCAGGAGACCAAGCCCGTCTCCCGTGTGCCTCAGACCAAGGTGGTGGACACCCGCAAGGCCACGGCGGTGAATCTGGATAAGTACGACGAGAAGCTGCAGGACATGGCGGAGGGCCGCACCGGCGGCGGCCGCCGTGCCCAGCAGCAGACCCAGGGCAAGGAGAAGTTCCGCAACGGCGGCAAACGCCGGGACAACGGTTTTTCCAATAAACGCAAGCAGGAGGAGGCGGATCGTCTGCGCCGCCTGCGGCTGGAGGTCATCAAAAAGACCCCCGTTACCGTGCAGATCCCCGATGAGATCAGCGTGGGCGAGCTGGCCAGCCGCATGAAAAAGACCGGCGCAGAGGTAGTCAAGTGCCTGATGAAAAACGGCGTCATGGCCTCCCTGAGCCAGCTCATTGACTTCGATACCGCCGCCATCATCGCAGAGGAGATGGGCTGCAAGGTGGAGAAGGAGGTAGTGGTCACCATCGAGGAGAAGCTCATCGACGACCACAAGGACAACGAGAAGGATCTGGTACCCCGTGCCCCCGTGGTGGTGGTCATGGGCCATGTGGACCACGGCAAGACCAGTCTGCTGGACTATATCCGCAACGCCCATGTGGCCAGCGGCGAGGCCGGCGGTATCACCCAGCACATCGGTGCCTATCAGGTGCAGATCAACGGCAAGCCCATCACCTTCCTGGATACCCCCGGCCACGAGGCATTTACCTCCATGCGGGCCAGAGGAGCCATGGTGACGGATATCGCCATTCTGGTGGTGGCCGCCGAGGACGGTATCATGCCCCAGACGGTGGAGTCCATCAACCATGCCAAGGCTGCCGGGATCCCCATTATCGTGGCCATCAACAAGATGGATAAGCCGGAGGCCAATCCCGAGCGCATCAAGCAGCAGCTCACCGAGTACGGGCTGGTGTGTGAGGAGTGGGGCGGCGACACCATTGTCTGCCCCATTTCCGCCAAGACCGGTATGGGCGTGGACAATCTGCTGGAGATGCTGACGCTGACCGCCGAGGTGGGTGAGCTGAAGGCCAACCCCAACCGTGCCGCTCAGGGTACGGTCATCGAGGCCCGTCTGGACAAGGGTCGTGGCCCCGTGGCCACGCTGCTGGTGCAGAACGGCACGCTGAAGCAGGGCGATATCATCATCGCCGGTACCTCCGTGGGCCGTGTCCGGGCCATGGTCAGCGACAAGGGCCAGAAGATCACCTCCGCCGGGCCCTCCGTGCCTGTGGAGATCACCGGTCTCAGCGAGGCACCTACCGCCGGCGCCACCTTCAACGCCGTGGCCGATGAGAAGCTGGCCCGTGAGCTGGTGGAGCAGCGCAAGGCCGAGGAGAAGGCCAAGGCCAACGCCCCTGTCACCAAGGTCTCGCTGGAGGATCTGTTCAGCCAGATCCAGGCCGGTGAGATGAAGAACCTGAACCTGATCGTCAAGGCCGATGTTCAGGGCAGCGTGGAGGCTGTGAAGGCATCCCTGGAGAAGCTCAGCAACGACGAGGTGCGTGTCCGTGTTATCCACGGCGGTGTGGGCGCCATCAACGAGTCCGATGTGATGCTGGCCTCTACGTCGCAGGCCATCATCGTGGGCTTCAACGTCCGCCCCGACAACGCCGCCCGTGACTCCGCTGCCCGTGCCAACGTGGATATGCGGATGTACCGTGTCATCTATGATGCCATCAACGAGATCGAGGCCGCTATGAAGGGTATGCTGGCGCCCAAGTTCCGTGAGGTGCTGCTGGGCCATGCCGAGGTGCGCCAGACCTACAAGGTCTCCGGCGTTGGCACCGTGGCAGGCTGCTACGTGCAGGACGGTAAGCTCCAGCGCAAGGACTGTCAGGTCCGGCTGGTCCGGGACGGCATCGTCATCCACGAGGGTGTGCTGGCCTCCCTGCAGCGCTTCAAGGATCAGGCCAAGGAGGTTCTGGCCGGGTACGAGTGCGGCCTGACCATCGAGAAGTTCAACGACATCAAGGAAGGCGATATTGTGGAAGCCTTCACCATGGAGGAAATTCCCCAGTAAAGGGGGGAGTGGCCTATATGCGCCGTCTCCGGTCGCCTTCCGGCGCAGCACGGCTGCGCCCGCAGGTCGTGCGTACAAGGGGTTTGCGGAGCAAAACCTTGCTTTGGCGGAATTCATTTCCGCCAAAGGATGGTGGATCGGGGCCCCCATGAAACGAGTTTCATGGGGCAGGCGATATTGTGGAAGCCTTCACCATGGAGGAAATTCCCCAGTAAACGGGGGAGTGACCCGTGGAGAGAGGTGTTCGGCAAGCACCGGCCTTTCTACGGACAGTTCGCAGGTGGCCGTGGGAAGCCGTGATACCACACAGGAATCGCCGCCGGATGCACTCTTTGTCTCAGATTTTCCCCCACAACAGATAAACACAAGACCCAGAGGGCGGGCGTTTCGCCCGCCCTCTTTTCCACATCCAACGAAAGGAGAACCGTCTATGTCATCCAATCGCATCGGCCGCATCAACGACGAGATCCAAAAGGAGCTCTCCGCCCTGCTGCGGACCGTCAAGGACCCCCGTGTGACGGATCGTATGCTGACCATCACCCATGTGGACACCACCAGCGATCTGCGCTATGCCCGCATCTATGTCAGCGCCCTGAACTGCCCGGATGAGAAGGGACTTTTGAAGGGCCTGAAGTCCGCCGCAGGCTATCTGCGCCATGAGCTGGGCAGCCGCATCGATCTGCGCTATACCCCGGAGCTGCAATTTTTTGTGGACGACTCCATCGCCTATGGCGCACACATTCTGGATATGCTGAACCATGTCAAGCCCGCCGATCCCCGGAACGCCGATATCGTGCTGCCGGAGGATCGGGAGGACTGAGGAGGTGTCTGTTATGACCACTGCGGAAGCCGCCGCCCGTCTGGCGGCTATGGATCAGGTGCTGATCCTCACCCATGTCCGCCCCGACGGCGACACCATCGGCTCCGCCGCCGCCCTGTGCTGCGGCTTGCGGGCGCTGGGCAAAACGGCGTATCTGCTGCCCAACCCGGAGCTGACGGCCACCTACGCCCCCTATGCCGCCCCCTATCTGGCGGAGGCGGATTTTGCACCGGCGTATGTGGTCTCCGTGGACATTGCGGCGCTGTCGCTGCTGCCGGAGAACGCCCGGCCCTATCAGGACCGCATTGCTCTGGCCATTGACCACCACCCCTCTCAGGAATTTTTCGCCCGTGAGACGTGTCTGGAGGCGGACAGCGCCGCCTGCGGCGAGATCGTGTATGATATCCTCCGGCAGCTGACGCCCCTGACGCCGGAGATGGCTCTGCCGCTGTATGTGGCCATCTCCACGGACACCGGCTGCTTCGTCTACTCCAACACCACCCCCCGCAGCCACCGCATCGCAGCCCAGCTGATGGACTGCGGCATCGACGTGGCCCCCGTCAACAAGGCACTGTTCCGCACCAAGAGCGCCGTGCGTCTGGCCATGGAGGCCCGGATGGTGGCGGGTATGGAGCGCTGCGACGCTGGGCGGGTGGTGGTGATGCAGATCCCCCTGTCCCTGCGGCAGGAGATGCACGCCACCGATGCCGATATTGAGGAACTCAGCGCTCTGGCGGCGCAGGTGGAGGGTACCGACTGCGGTGTGACCCTGCGGGAGCTGCGCCCTGGCACGGTGAAGCTGTCCCTGCGGACCGGCCCCCGTGTCAACGCCACGGAGGTCTGCCGCCTGTTGGGCGGCGGAGGTCACGCCGCAGCGGCGGGAGCCACCGTCAGCGGCACCATGGCTCAGGCGAAGTCCGCCGTGCTGGCGGCCATCGCTCAGGTCATCGGCCCGCTGGCCCCCTGAAAAGGAGCGACTATGGCCAACGGGATCATCATCATCGACAAGCCCGCCGATTGGACCAGCATGGACGTCTGCGCCAAGCTGCGGGGAATACTGAAAACCAAAAAGGTGGGCCACGCCGGGACACTGGATCCCATGGCCACCGGCGTGCTGCCGGTGTTTGTGGGACAGGCTACCCGTGGCGTCAGCTTCGCTGAATCCGGGGACAAGGAGTATCTGGCCGTCCTGCGGCTGGGCCTTGTCACCGATACGCAGGACACCTCCGGGCAGGTGCTGCACCGGACGGAGGAACTGCCGGACCGGGCGGCACTGGAGGCGATGCTGCCACGGTTCACCGGAGAAATTTCCCAGCTGCCGCCTATGTACTCCGCCATCAAGATCGGTGGCAAGAAGCTCTATGAGCTGGCTCGGCAGGGGAAGGAGGTGGAGCGCCGTCCCCGGCCGGTCACCATCCACGCCCTGGAGCTGGTGGAGCAGACGGCCTCCGGCGACTACGTCCTGCGGGTGCGGTGCTCCAAGGGTACCTATGTCCGCACCCTGTGCCACGACATCGGGCAGGCACTGGGCTGCGGCGGCTGTATGGCTGCCCTGCGGCGCACCATGGCGGCGGGCTTCACCCTGTCCGACGCCGTGACGCTGGAGCAGGTGCAGGCGGAGGGCGAGGCCCTGCTGCGGCCGGTGGACTCCCTGTTCCGGGATCGTCCGGCCTATGTGCTGCCTACCCCACGGGCTGTGGCCCGCTGCCGCAACGGCAATCCCGTCTCCGTGACGGAGCCGCTGCCGGAGGGGGAGTACCGGGTCTACGACCCGGAGGGCGATTTTCTGTGCCTGAGCCGTCTGGAGGGCGGCGTGCTGACCTCCATCAAAAACTTTTTCGGAGCGTGAATGAATTTGGAACGTACTGTCATCGCCCTGGGCTTTTTCGACGGCGTCCACCGGGGCCACGGAGCCCTGCTGCAAAAAACGGTGCAGCGGGCCGGGGAGCTGGGGGCGATCCCCGCCGTCTTTACCTTTGACCGTCCCCCGAAGGAGGTGGTCACCGGACGCCCCATGCCCCTCATCAACTCCCCGGAGGATCGGGCCGATCTGGCCCGGCGCATCTATGGCATTCAGCAGGTGATCCTGGCCCCCTTTGACGAGGCCATGATGACCATGCCGTGGCAGGATTTTATCACGGAGCTGCTGGTAAAGCGCCATGGGGCCGTGCATCTGGTGGCGGGCCACGACTACCACTTCGGCTACAAGAATCAGGGAGATCCCCGGCTTTTGCAGGAGAAATGCCGGGAGCTGGGGCTGGGCTGCGACATCATCCCCAAGGTGGAGCTGGAGGGCGTTACCGTCAGCTCTACCTACATCCGCACGCTGGTGGAGGCCGGGGACGTGGAGCGGGCGGCGCTGTTCCTGGGCCATCGTCACTGCCTGACCCAGACCGTGGTCCACGGCCACCGGCTGGGCCGCACGCTGGGTATCCCCACGGTGAACCTCACCTTTCCGCCTCATGTGCTGGCGCCCCGTCGGGGCGTGTACATCACACGGGTCTATCTGCCGGACGGCACGTCGCTGGCGGGGGTCACCAACGTAGGCACCCGCCCCACCGTCTCTGAAGGCACTGCTGTGTCCGTGGAGACCTTCCTGCTGGATTTTGACGGCGATCTCTACGGGAAGCGCATCCGGGTGGAGTTCTGCCGACGCCTGCGGGACGAGCAGAAATTTGATTCGCTGGAGGCGCTGAAGGCACAGATCCGGGAGAATATCCGCCAGACCCGTGACTATTTTGCCGCCGAGAGTACCCGTGGGTGAGGAGAAGGGCTTACATATTTGCAAACGAGAAGGGAAGTCCTGCGGGGCTTCCCTTCTTTTTGGCGGTGGGGGTGTTTTTTCAAATGTTTGATTGCCTCCGGCGGGTAACTTTTCCCATGAGTTGGAAAAGCGGGCAAAAGAGCCTGCAAGAAAACCATAGCGTACAGCACCGGGGTGTGCTATAATGGCCCAAACGGATCAAAAGGAGGACACCGCCATGCAGCATGAGATCACCACCAGCGCACCGCTTCTGGACGAAAAGGGCAATCTCCGGGAGCCGGGCTACGCCAAGCGCCTGCTGCCCATCTATCGCCGGGCGGACATCAAGGCTCCGGTCGCCCGCATCAAGGAGTGGGACTACTACCTCGTGGCCAATGACCATTTTGCCGTGGCGTTGACCATTGCCGACAACGGATATATGGGGCTGGACTCCGTCTCCTTTTTGCAATTTGATGAGGGGTGGCAGATGACCCGCAGCCCCATGCGGGCCTTTCCCATGGGTCGGACGGGCCTGCCGGAGACCTCCGCCGCCGGAGACACCGCCAGCAGCGGCAAGCGCCATGCGCTGGTGTTCCGCCATGTCCCCGGCGGCCGGGAGCTGACCTTCCGCATGGAGGACTTCCTGAACCGGGACACCATCGAGGGCCACCTGCTGCTGACGCAGGAGCCGGAGGAGTCCATGGTCATCTGCACGCCCTTTGACAAGCCCGGCCACTTCTACTACAACCAGAAGATCAACTGTATGCGGGCTGCCGGGACGGTGCGTATCGGGGGGCAGACATACACCTTTGACCCCGCCGACTCCTTCGGCGTGCTGGACTGGGGACGGGGCGTGTGGACGTATCACAACACATGGTACTGGGGCAGCGCCTCCGGGCAGGTGGATGGCGTTCCCTTCGGCTGGAACATCGGCTATGGCTTCGGGGATACCTCTGCCGCCAGCGAGAATATGCTGTTCTACGATGGCAAGGCCCACAAGCTGGGGCAGGTGACCTTCCACATTCCCATGGCGGGGAAGCGGGAGGACTATCTGGCCCCGTGGCGCTTTACCTCCGATGACGGACGGTTTGAGATGGACTTTGCACCCATTCTGGATCGGGCTGCCTGCACGGATGTGAAGCTCATCAAATCCGACCAGCATCAGGTGTTCGGGCGCTTCACCGGCACGGCCCTGCTGGACGACGGCACGCCTGTCCGGGTGAAGGACTTTCTGGGCTTTGCCGAAAAGGTGGAGAACAAGTGGTGAGAGGGCGACTGATTTCCCAAGAACAAATAAAAGGACTGCCGCATCCTTGCGGCAGTCCTTTTATGCGTATTATACCGGAGCGACTTTGTTTTTTTACAGGTTCTCTGCGATATGCCGGGCTACATACACGCCGCTGGCACTGGCATGGGACAGGGAGTGGGTGACACCGCTGCCGTCGCCGATGACGAACAGGCCCTTGTGGGGTGTCTCCAGATTTTCGTCCAGCTGGACCTCCATATTGTAGAACTTTACCTCCACGCCGTAGAGCAGGGTGTCGTCATTGGCGGTGCCGGGGGCGATCTTATCCAGCGCATAGATCATCTCGATGATACCGTCCAGAATACGCTTGGGCATCACCAGACTCAGGTCGCCGGGAGTGGCGGCCAGCGTGGGGGTGACAAAGCTCTCCTCCACCCGCTTGGGCGTGGAGCGCTGGCCACGGATCAGGTCACCGAACCGCTGGACGATGACGCCGCCGCCCAGCATATTGGACAGCCGTGCGATGCTCTCGCCGTAGCCGTTGGAGTCCTTGAAGGGCTCGGAGAAGTGCTTGGCCACCAGCAGGGCGAAGTTGGTGTTCTCCGTATGGAGGGCGGGGTCCTCGTAGCTGTGGCCATTGACGGTGACGATACCGTTGGTGTTCTCATTGACCACCACACCCTTGGGATTCATGCAGAAGGTGCGTACCCGATCCTGAAACTTCTCTGTCCGATAGACGATCTTGCTCTCGTACAGCTCGTCGGTGAGGTGGGCGAACACCTCATAGGGCAGCTCCACCCGCACGCCGATATCCACACGGTTGGAGCTGGTGGGGATCTTCAGCGCCGTGCAGACCTCCTCCATCCACTTGCTGCCGCTGCGGCCCACGGAGATGACACAGGTGCGGCCCTCATAGCGCTCCTTGTCGGTGGTGACGGCGTAGCCGTCTGCCAGCTTCTCCACGGAGCGGACGGGGGTATCGAAGAAAATATCCATCCGGTCCTTCAGCCCGGCATAGAGGTGCTCCAGCACCACATAGTTGATGTCCGTTCCCAGATGCCGCACGGAGGCGTCCAGCAGGTGCAGGTCGTTCTCCAGACACAGCTTCTTGATGCGGGTGTTGCCGGTGGAGTAGAGCTTGGTGCCCTCCCCGCCGTTTTCCATGTTGATCTGATCCACATACTCCATCAGCTCCAGCGCCTTCTTTTTGCCGATGTGCTCGTGGAGGGTGCCGCCGAACTGATTGGTGATGTTATACTTTCCGTCGGAGAAGGCGCCGGCACCGCCGAAGCCGTTCATAATGGCGCAGGTGGGGCAGTGAACGCAGCTTTTGACCTTCACGCCGTCAATGGGACAGCGGCGGCGCTCCAGCGTGTGGCCGGATTCAAACAGCGCCAGCTTCAGATCCGGGCGCTTGTTCAGCAGCTCCCAGGCGGTATAGATGCCGCCGGGGCCGCCGCCGATGATAAGAACGTCATATGTCATAAGAGATTCCTCCTGTTCTGAAAATCAACACAAGTACTTTTATTATGCCACAAATTCCGCCGGAGAGCAAATAAGAATCCCTTCTGCCAGCTGCCGCTGCTGCTCATGACGGCAAGCGGTTCTTTTCAGCTGGGATGGAAATTTTCCTTTTCAACGTCGCCGGCCTGTGATAAGATGAAGAAAACAACAGCAGCAACAGGAGGACAAGTCTAATGAGCTATGCAGACGAACGCTTTATCCAGAACTGCCGGGATATTTTGACCAACGGCGTATGGGACACGGAGCTGGAGGTGCGCCCCCATTGGGAGGACGGCACCCCGGCGCATACGGTGAAAAAATTCGGCATCATCAACCGCTACGACCTGCGGGAGGAGTTCCCCATTCTCACCTTGCGCCGCACCTATTTCAAGACCTGCATCGACGAGCTGCTGTGGATCTGGCAGCAGAAGTCCAACAACATCCACGACCTCCGGGGCCATATCTGGGACAGCTGGGCCGACGGTACCGGCTCCATCGGCAAGGCCTACGGCTATCAGCTGGCGGTGAAGCACCAGTATCCGGAGGGGGAGTTCGATCAGGTGGACCGAGTGCTGTATGACCTGAAGCACAACCCCGCCAGCCGCCGCATCATGACCAATATCTACAACTTTCAGGATCTGCATGAGATGGCCCTGTACCCCTGCGCCTACTCCATGACCTTCAACGTGTCCGGGCATACCCTGAACGCCATACTGAACCAGCGCAGCCAGGATATGCTGGCCGCCAACAACTGGAACGTGGTGCAGTACGCCGTACTGGTCCACATGATGGCGCAGGTGTCGGGACTGGAGGCCGGAGAACTGGTCCATGTCATCGCCGACGCCCACATCTACGACCGCCATGTGCCTATCGTGGAGCGGATGCTGGAGAAGGAGCCCCGTCCTGCGCCCAAGTTTGTTATGGACCCCTCCGTCACGGATTTCTACCGCTTTACACGGGACAGCTTCTCGCTGGAGGGCTACGAGCCCCACCCCTTCGAGGACAAGATCCCCGTGGCCATTTAAGGAGACAGCCATGGATGCCATCGTAGCCGTGGATGCCCGCTGGGGCATCGGGCGGGACGGCGGTCTGCTGTTCCGCATCAGCGCCGACCTACGGCGCTTCAAAGCCCTGACCATGGGCCATACGGTGGTCATGGGCCGCCGGACCCTCCAGTCTCTGCCGGGGGGGCGTGGCCTGCCGGGCCGCCGGAATCTGGTACTGTCCCGGCAGAAGAACCTCGCTCCGGAGGGAGCGGAGGCGTTCTGCGAGGTGCAGCCGATGCTGGACGCCGCCGGGGAGGATGCCTTTGTCATCGGCGGAGCGCAGGTGTATCGCCTGCTGCTGCCCGCTTGCCGGCGGCTGTATGTGACCCAGATCGACGCCGACGGTGGGGCGGACGTGTTCTTCCCGGAGCCTGCGCCGGAACTGTGGCGCATCACGGAGCAGTCTCCGTGGCAGGAGGAGCAGGGTCTGCGGTATCGCTATTTGACCTATGAGCGAAAGGATGGGACGGATGGAATATAAGCGTTTTGGCAGCCGCATGGTGCTGCGGATCGATCGGGGCGAGGAGGTGCTGACCCAGCTGCGCCGTGCGGCGGAGCAGGAGGACATCCGGCTGGCGGCTGTCAGCGGACTGGGCGCCGTGGGGGACTTCACAGTGGGGGTGTTCCACACGGCGGAGAGGCAGTACCATGCCCACCGCTTTCAGGGGGATTTTGAGATCGTCTCGCTGGTGGGGACCATCACCACCAAGGACGGGGAGTTTTATGCCCACCTCCACATGAGCGCCGGGGACACGGAGGGTCGTGTGCTGGGCGGACACCTGAACGAGGCGGTCATCAGCGCCACCTGTGAGCTGGTGCTGGAGATCATGGACGGCACGGTGGAGCGCCGGTTCGATCCGGAGACGGGGCTGAATCTGATGGAATTTTAAGGCGGCTGCGGGAGCTTCTGCCTGTATCCGATGAAAGGAGAGGCCCGGCCATTTTGGCCGGGCCTCTCCTTTCAGGTGTTTTTCTCATGGAAATGGTCGTATACCGCACGGGCGGCGGCCTTGGGCAGCAACGCCTCCAGCTGCACAAGCTCCGCCTCCGAGATGGCCTTGACGCTTTTGAAGTGCTTCAGCAGCGCCTTTTTCCGCACGTCCCCTATGCCGGGGATGCCGTCCAGACGGGAGGTCATGGCGCTGCGGCTGTGCTTTTCGTGGTGATAGGTGATGGCGAAGCGGTGGACCTCCTCCTGCACCCGGCCCACCAGCGCAAACAGCGGCGGGCTCTGCTGGATGCCCAGCTCCCGGCCCTCCGGCGTCACCAGCGCACGGGTGCGGTGGCGGTCGTCCTTCACCATGCCCAGAATGGGGACGTGGATGCCCATGGACTCCAGCTGCTGCTGCGTGGCCTGGGCCTGCAGATGGCCGCCGTCCATCAGCAGCAGGTCCGGCAGAGGGGAGAAGTGCTCGTCCCCGTCCAGATACCGCTGCATCCGCCGCTGCAGCACCTCCTGTAAGGCCCGCAGATCGTCGGCGTGATCCAATGATTTGATCTGGAACCGGCGATAGTCCCGCTTCAGAGGCTTGCCGTCCGCAAAGACCACCATGGAGGCCACCATGTCCTGCCCCGCCGTGTGGGAGATATCGTAGGACTCCATCCGCCGGGGAAGCACCGGCAGGCCCGCCAGCTGCTGGAGCTGCTCCAGCGTCTTGTTGACCCGCTCGGCGTCGGAGGTGATGCGCTCCACCTCCTCACGGGCGTTGCGCCCGGCCATCCGCAGCAGCTCTGCCCGCTCGCCCCGCTGGGGGACCCGCAGAGTCACCCGGTGGCCTGCCCGGCCCGTCAGCAGGGCGGCGAGGGTCTCCATGTCCTCCACCGGCTCCGGCAGCAGAATTTCCGACGGCAGTGCGCCACGCTCCAGATAGTACTGCTGCAGCACCGCCGCCAGCACCGCCGGCAGGGCCTCATCGGCGGCGGTGGGGAATACCTCCACCTCCCGGCCCAGCAGATTGCCGTCCTCGATGTGCAGCACGGCGCAGCCGGAGCGCACCTGTCCCACGTATATGCCCCACACGTCCGTGTCGGCGCAGACCCCGGCGATGACCTGCTGCTGCTTGCCCAGCACGGAGATGGCCCGGATGCGATCCCGCAGAGCGGCGGCCTTTTCAAAGTTCAGCTCCTCCGCCGCCTCCTCCATCTCCGTTTGCAGCTCCGCCGTCAGCTGGCGGTAGTGGCCGGAGAAAATGCGCTCCGCCTGCCGGATGCGGCGGCGGTACTCCGCCTGATCCGGCCCGCCCGGCAGACAGAAGCCGTCGCACCGGCCGATGTGGTGGTTCAGGCAGGGCCGCTCCTTGCCGATGTCCCGTGGGAACTGCCGGGAGCAGATGGGGAGCTTCAGCGCCCCGCACACCGCCTCGATGGCAAGGCGTGTCTCCCGGCGGCCACCAAAGGGACCGAAGTACCGGGCGCCGTCCTCCTCCGCCTTTCCCGCCAGAGTGAACCGGGGGTAGGAGACCCCGGTGTCCAGCCGGATGAAGGGATATCCCTTGTCGTCCTTGAGCAGGATGTTGTACCGGGGCTGGTGGCGCTTGATGAGGGAGTTTTCCAGGATCAGCGCCTCAAACTCCGACGAGACGAAAATGGTGTCGAAGTGGTCCACCTGCGACACCATGGCTCTGGTTTTCTCATTGTGGGAGGCGGTGTCCTGAAAGTACTGGCTTACCCGGTTTTTCAGCTTCTTGGCCTTGCCTACATAGATGACCTTGCCGGTCTTATCCATCATCAGATAGACCCCCGGCAGCAGGGGCAGGTCGTTGGCTTTTTCCCTCAGTTCCTCCTTGGTCATGGCGCACCTCCTGACTGGCGTATTTCTTCCAGTATAGCACAAATTTTTTCAGGAAGGAAGTTGCATTTTCCGACAGATGCTGTATAATCATTCCATCGATTTGCAGAATGGGGGATATCCCATGAAAAAACAAGCCATAGCCCTGCTGCTGGCGGCGGTGCTGGTGCTCTCCGGCTGCGGCAGACAGCAGCTGCCGGAGGAGATCCCGGCGGATATGGGCCTTGCCGCCGTGGCAGCTATAGAGAGTCATACCCCGACGGCGCTGGAGCTGACGGAGGCTCAGACACCCCCGGAGGAACCGGTGGAAGAGCCGGAGGAACCGGAGGAGCCGGACTGGTCCGCCGGAAGCAGCGACTACCCGTGGGTGCGCTCCGGCTACGCCTACTATATCCGGGTCAACCGCAGCGCCAACGTGGTCACGGTTTATACCGCCGGGGACGACGGACGATACTCCGTCCCCTATCGGGCCATGGTGTGCTCCTCCGGCGGCTCCGGGACGCCGCTGGGGGACTTCTCGCTGGACGGCTGGTATCGCTGGGAGTGGCTGGGGCTGGTGGGCGGTGTGTCCGGCCAGTACTGCACGCAGATCTACGGCGACTACCTGTTCCACTCCGTCCCCTACACGGAGCGGTACAACAAGGGCTCCCTCCAGCCGGGAGAGTTCGACAAGCTGGGAACCAGCTGCTCCCACGGCTGCATCCGCCTGCAGGTGGCGGACGCCAAGTGGATCTATGACAACAAGTACGACATCGCCGGAGTGACCATCTACGACAGCGACGACCCAGGCCCGCTGGGAAAGCCCTCCGCCCCCTCCATCGGCGGCAGCGCCTATCCCGGCTGGGACCCCACGGATCCCGACAGCGACAATCCGTGGAACAAGCCGACGGATGTGGCACCCGAACCGGAGCCTGAGCCGGAGCCCGATCCGGAGCCGGGGGAGGAACCTGGCACGGGAAGCGACACACAGCCCGACCCGTCACCCGGCGGCGGGAATGTTGGCGGAGAATGAGAAAGGACCGACTATGAGGATCGTAATTAAAGTGGGAACATCTACGCTGGCGCATCCCACAGGGCGGCTGAATATCCAGCGCATCGAGCTTTTATGCAAGGTTATGAGCGACCTGAAGAATGCAGGACATCAGATCATTCTGGTGTCCTCCGGAGCCATTGCTATGGGCTTCGGCAAGCTGAACCTGCCGGAGCGGCCCAAGGACGTTCCCACCAAGCAGGCCTCCGCCGCCGTGGGCCAGTGCGAGCTGATGTATACCTACGACAAGCTGTTTACCGAGTATAACCACACGGTGGCCCAGCTGCTCATCACCCGGCCAGATATCACCGGGGGCGGACAGCGGCGGGAGAATTTCCACGTGACGCTGGAGCGGCTGCTGGAGCTGGGAGCGCTGCCCATCATCAACGAAAACGACACCATCTCCACCGAGGAGATCAGCATCGGGGACAACGACACCCTGTCCGCCATGGTGGCGGCCAGCATCCGGGCGGATCTGCTGATCCTGCTGTCGGACATCGATGGTCTGTATGACAGCGACCCCCACAAGAACCCCGATGCCCGGCTTATCCCGGTGGTGGAGCGGCTGGATGACCATATTCGGGCGCTGGCGGGAGGCAGCGGATCCAGCTTGGGGACCGGCGGTATGGTGACGAAGCTGCAGGCAGCTCAGATCGCCACGGAGGCGGGCTGCGAGATGGTCATCGCCAACGGCCACCATCCGGCGGCGCTGTATGACATTGCGGCGGGTCAGCCGGTGGGCACCCGCTTTCTGGCAGGGAGGAAAGACCTATGACCACATTGGATATCCTGAAAAAGACGCGGGCGGCGTGGCCCAGCATCCGCAACCGGGACGCAGAGGGAAAGAACGCTCTGCTGCGGGCCATGGCGGACAGTCTCATGGCCTGCGCCCCCGCCATTCTGGCGGAGAACCGCCGGGACATGGAGGAGGCACGGGGGACCATCAGCGATGTGATGCTGGACCGGCTGTATCTGGATGAAAGGCGACTGGCAGGCATGGCGGAGGGCATCCGGGCCCTGACGGCCCTGCCGGATCACACGGGCCGCATCCTGTCCCAGATCACCCGGCCCAACGGCATGACCATCTGCAAGCAGCAGGTGCCCATGGGCCTCATCGCCATTATCTATGAGAGCCGTCCCAACGTCACCTCCGATGCGGCGGCGCTGGCGGTGAAGAGCGGCAACGTCTGCGTTCTGCGCAGCGGCCGGGAGGCCTACCGCACCGCCAAGGCCATCGTGCAGGCCCTGAAGCAGGGCATTGCCGCCGCCGGAGGGGATGCGGAGATCATCAACATCGTGGACGACACCAGCCACCAGAGCGCCGCCGATCTGATGCGGGCCAACGGGCTGGTGGATCTTCTGATCCCCCGTGGCGGGGCGGGTCTGATCCGCCGCTGTGTGGAGAACGCCACCGTTCCCTGTATCCAGACCGGCACCGGCATCTGTCATGTGTATGTGGATCAGTACGCCGATTTGCAAAAGGCATTGGCCATCATCGTCAACGCCAAGACCAGCCGTCCCTCCGTGTGCAACGCCGAGGAGGTGTGTCTGGTGCATCAGGCGGTGGCGGAGGAGTTCCTGCCCATGCTGAAGCAGGCGCTGGTGGATGACCGGCAGACCGCCGGGGCCGTGCCGGTGGAGCTGCGGCTGGATCAGCGTGCGGCGGCCATCATCCCCGGCACCCCGGCATCGGAGACGGACTTCGACACGGAGTTTTTGGACTACATTCTGGCGGTGGGGGTGGTGGACAGCGTAGATGAGGCCGTAGCCCATGTGCTGCGCCACTCCACCGGTCACAGTGACGCCATCATCACGGAGAACGCCGAGAACGCACAGAAATTTGTGGACGGCACCGACAGCGCCGCCGTGTACGTCAATGTCTCCACCCGCTTCACCGACGGTGGGGAGTTCGGCCTTGGCTGCGAAATGGGTATCTCCACCCAGAAGCTCCACGCCCGTGGGCCTATGGGGCTGGACGAGCTGTGTACCTATAAGTATATCATCCGTGGCAGCGGCCAGACCCGGTAAAAAACGCATAAACGCATAGAAGAAGCCACACCCGCCTGATGCGGGTGTGGCTTCTCCATGTGAAAAAGCGGGTCGGCAGTATCATTCCGGCCACTGGGGGCAGGTGCGGCGGATGTAGGGCAGTACCTCCTCCTCCGGCAGGTCCAGAGCGGCGGCCAGTTCACCGTAGAGAGCGCTCTCCGCCCGGCGCAGGTAGCGCTCGTCCATCTGGCTGACCTTGCGCCCGGTCCGCAGGGCGTGCTTGCGGCGGCGGACGGCGGAGCGGATCAGACCCGCCATGCGGCGGCAGTCGTAGGAGGTGACGATCTGCTGATAGAACTCCTTCAGCAGACGCATACTGCGGCTCTCCGGCTCCTCCGGCGGCAGCTGGGGCAGCTGGGCGATCAGGTCCTCCGCCTCCTGCCGGGTGAGGATGGGGCGCATCAGCACCTTGGTATCCACCGGGGTCAGCACCGTGCCGCTGCGGGTCAGAGGCGTCAGCGTATAGTAAAGCTTGGTTTTGTCCGTTCCGGACAGGGAGGAGGGTCCCACCGCCGCTATGCGGCACACCCCTTCTCCTCCATAAATGACCAGTTGGCCTTCCGTAAACATCCCATTCAACTCTTTTCTTGTATACATTTTCATCCATTTCATTATAACACATTCTTAATAAAATGTAAGAAAAACTTTTTATCTCTCACAGATTTTCCGTGGGACACGGACTCTTGTCAATGAGACGGATATGGGGTATAATCAAGAAAAATTCTTCCGGGAGGTGCCAGTCATGGATAATGCACTGAATGAAAAGCTGGATCTGTCGGCCCTGCATCTGGGGATCATCTCCGTGGGGGCGCTGCTGGGAGCGGTGGTGACGCTGGTGGTCTGCATCTTGGCGGTGCGGATCATCACGGTGCTGCTGCGCCGGGTGCTGGGCAAGACCACGCTGGAGCAGCGGGTCAGCAAATACATCGTCAGCACCGTGCGGTTCGTGCTGTGGGTGGTGACGGTGCTGATCGTGGCTCAGCAGCTGGGCATCCCCGTGACATCGCTGGTGGCACTGTTCTCGGTGGTATCACTGGCGGTGTCGCTGGCGGTACAGAACGTGCTGGCCAACGTGGCGGGCGGGCTGGTGCTGCTGGTGACCAAGCCCTTTACCGTGGGGAATTACATCGATACCCCCAGCGGGGAGGGAACGGTGCGGGAGATGAGCCTGACCTATACCTTTCTGGAGACCATGGAGGGCCAGCGGCTGGCAGTTCCCAACAGCACCCTGTCCTCCGGGAAGATCATCAACTACTCCACGCTGGCCACCCGGCGGCTCCAGCACAAGATCACGGCCTCCTACGACGATGCCGTGGCGGACGTGCGAAAGGCCTGCCTGACGGCGGTGGGGCGGACGGCCAACGTGCTGGCCGATCCTGCACCGGTGGTGTACGTCAGCAGCTACGGCGAGAGCAGCATAGAGTACATCGTGCGGTGCTGGACGAAAACAGAGGACTACTGGCCGGCGTATTATCAGCTGCTGGAGGAGATACGCAACGCCTTTAACGAGGCGGGAGTGGAGATGTGCTACAATCACCTGAACGTACACATCATCGAGAAGAAGGAGGAGACGGAATGAACATCGGATTGCTGGGCTTCGGCGTGGTAGGCGGCGGCGTGTGGGAGCTGGCGCAGGAAAACCGGGCCTTGAATGTGAAGAAGGTGCTGGTGCGCCGGGAGGTGCCGCCGCTGGTCGAGACGGCGGTGCAGGACGTGGAGGCCATCCTCCGGGATCCGGATATCGACACGGTGGTGGAGGTGCTGGGGGGTCTGCACCCGGCCTATGAATGGATCTGCCGGGCGTTGGCGGGGGGGAAGAACGTGGTGACGGCCAATAAGGCAGTCATCAGCGCCTACTACCGGGAGCTGACGGCGCTGGCTTGTGAAAACAGGGTGGCGCTTCGCTGTACGGCGGCGGTGGGCGGAGGTATCCCATGGCTGGTAAATTTGCAGCGCTGCCGCCGGGTGGACACCGTGACGGAGGTGGGAGGCATCATGAACGGCACCACCAACTTCATCATGGATGCCATGGCCCGACAGGGAGCAGATTTTCCCGCTGTGCTGCAGCGGGCGCAGGAGTTGGGCTATGCCGAGGCGGATCCCAGCGCCGACATTGACGGCGACGACATCCGCCGGAAGCTGACCATCTCCGCCAACATCGCCTTTGATGCGCTGCTGCGGGAGGAGGACATCCCGGCCTTCGGCATCCGCACCGTCACCGGGGCGGATGTGGCGGACTTCCGGGCTCATGGCTTCACCTGCAAGCTGCTGGCCTGCGCCCAGCGGACGGAGACGGGCGTGGCCGCCTATGTGGAGCCTGCGCTGGTGGCGGAGGGCGAGCCGGAGGCGGCGGTGCCGGGGAACTATAACCTCATCTCCTGCACCGGGGAGCTGCTGGGCCGGCAGAGCTACTTCGGGCAGGGAGCCGGACGGTATCCCACGGCGGCCAACGTGGTGCAGGACTGTCTGGATCTGCTGACAGGAGAGGACGGCTTCTACACGGAGACGGCCCGGCCTATGGCGGTGGAGGCCGATGCCGTGGCGCATCCCTACTATGTTCGCACCCAAGCGGCGGATCCGTGGCTGGAGAGCGTCACGGCGGACCGGTGGGATAGCGGCGTCATCACCGGGGCCGTGCCGGTGGGGCAGATGCTGCGCTGGGCGGCGGCCCAGCGGCAGCGGGATCCCGGATGCTTTGTGGCGGGCATCCGGTGACGGTTTTTCGATGTTTACGGAAAACTTCATAGCCTGTTCAAATAAACGTAAAGCGTCTGTGGTATAGTAAGAGCATCCCAATACACGGAGAATCATTCTGACATGGAGAAAAGGCATTTTACGGAAAACCAGAAAAAGCTCATCGGCGGGGTGGCCATCGTCATATTTGTGGTGTTCAGCGCTGCTATCTGCTGGTTCGTGGGCAAGCCCATGGTGAAGTTTGTATCCGAACCGGAGAAGTTCCGAATGTGGGTGGACAGCCACGGCCTGTGGAGTCAGGTGGCCTATGTGGGCATGACACTTTTGCAGGTACTGGTGGCTGTGATCCCCGGTGAACCGCTGGAAATCAGCGGCGGCTATGCCTTCGGTGCGGTGCAGGGCACGGTACTGTGTATGCTGGGGGCTTTTCTGGGCAGCGTGGCGGTATTCGCTTTTGTGCGGCGGTTTGGCCGGGAGCTGGTGGAGGTTTTCTTTCCTAAGGAAAAAATCGAGTCTCTGCGTTTTTTGCAAAGCTCTCCCAAGCGGGAACTGCTGTTCTGGCTCGTATTCGTTGTGCCGGGGACGCCCAAGGATCTGCTGTGCTACTTTGCGGGACTGACCGATCTGTCCTGGGGCAAGTGGCTGCTGATCTGTTCGTTGGGGCGTGTCCCTTCCATCGTCACCTCCACCGTGGGCGGAAACGCTCTGGGTGGAAAAAACTACCTTTTTGCCATTCTGGTGTTTGCCGGAACGCTGGCAGTCAGCGCCATAGGGCTGCTGATCTACCGAGGCCTATGCCATAGGCACGAGAAGAAGCAAAACGGCAAAACGTAAAAAAAGCATCCCCTGATCTGCTGGTCAGGGGATGCTTTTTTACTTAGTGTCCTTTTTTCGGGCCAGCTCCGCCAGCTCCGGGAATTTCTTGGTGATGTAGCTGTAGCTGCCCCGGCCATGGGGGACCAGACAGCCGCTGCAATCCTTGATGCCGTCGCCCACATAGGCGAAGTTGCCGCCGCACTTGTCGCCCAGCGCATAGAGGGGACAGTAGCAGAACAGACAGTTGAAGTCCTCCGGCTTGGCTGTTTTGTGACAGGGGAAAAATTCGCACTGAGTGTGCTGGAAGAAAGAGTAATGGCACTCCTCCGGCTTGGTGGAAAGGGGCTTATCCATGGGGTGACCTCCGTTTCAAGTGATCCGTGGGCCGCAGGGCTCACGGAACGAGTTTCATGGGTGGATAGGCTCATGGGATTGATAGAATCTACGAGCCGATACCATCATACCAGCTTCCGCAGGGAACGTCAAGTGCAGTTGACATAATGTGAAGCTGAGGGCTGCACCGTTTCCCCGGAGGCTGCCCTATATGCATCCGGAGCGCTGCGGGGATGCCGCAGCGCTCCGGTAGCTTTCACGCCGAATAAATCAATTTTTTAGTTTCGTTGGATCGATTGCTCTACATGATATAATGAAGCTGCCCACAAAGGCACTTTATCAGCGGCAGCCGTGATCCCGGAAATAGGGGATCTTGGGCAGCTGCCACAGCAGGAGCATCCCCAGCCCATAGCAGGCGATGGCCTCTCCGGCGCCTACGGTCAGGCCGTTGATGGCCCATGTGGCGGGGAAGGCGGCGGTGAGGCCCGTCTCCTCATAGGCGATGACAGCCCCCACCAGCAGAGTGTTCAGCACCACCGGCGGCAGAGGGGCCAGCCACTTTTTCCGGCATCGGGCCGTCAGCAGGGCGGCGATGAGGGTGGCCAGAGATCCCACGATCAGGTCCAGCAGCCCATAGGGACTCAATAGATTGGTGATGAGGCATCCGGCGAACAGGCCCCAGACCGTCTCCGGAAAGAAAAAGGGGAGTACGCACAGCGCCTCAGAAAAGCGGCATTGCACGACTCCGAAGGTCAGGCTGAACACGGAGCTGAAAAGACTCAGTACGGCGTAGGCGGCGCCCACGGCGGCGGCCCGTGTCAGGTGTTGGGTTTGTAGCTTCTGCATAGTTTGGTATCCTCCCATTTTTTGTTTAGAGAACGGCGTGAACCGAACGAACGCCGCCAGCGGCGGCGCTTGGACAGGGAGGGCCCCTGTCGCAGGGAGTATACCACATCCGGCGGCAAAAGGGAAGAACTTTTTCCGGTTTGGTCTGTGGGAGAGGGATTTTCTGCGTAAAAAGGGAGGGACAAGGGCGACTCCTCATAAGGACATCTTGAAAACACCAGATTAAACCGATTGAGAGAATCTCTTGGTGTCGACCAAACGGGAATAGCCATCAACCATTTCATCGTGGTTGGTGGCTATTCCCGTTTAAAGGTATATTCATGTTGAAATCCGAACCGGAATCTTTGTAAAATTCCCTACCGCCCTTTAACCAGAAACAATGGGTAACCGCATGCCTAACCGGGAGAGCAGTTCGTTGGTAATCGTCCCACAGCATGCAGCCAGTTCCTCTGCCCGAATCACCTGACCGCCATCCCGGCCGATAATAGTCACTGTATCGTCAGGAGCGACCTCCGAAAGATCGCTGACGTCCACCAGCAACTGGTCCATGCACATCCGCCCCACCATAGGACAACGCCGGCCCTGAATCAGCACCTGGCCGCCCCGCTGAGGCAGATCCCGGGGCAGACCATCCGCGTAGCCGATGGTGACCACCGCCAGTTTGGTTTCTTGCTCTGCCTGAAAGACCCGCCCGTACCCGGCGCTCTTTCCGGCTTGCACAGTGCGGATACTGGCCACTCTGGCCCGGAGAGACAGAACCGGCCGCAGGTCAAGGCTTCGCTGAACAGGCGCATCATCGCTTCGAACTCCATAGAGTGCGATTCCAGCCCGGACATAGTCACAGGGCTGAGCTGGGAGGTTCCAAAGTCCATAGCTGGACTGGATATGAACTTTGCCGGGATCATATCCGGCAGTTCGGAGCCAGGCCACCGTATCATAGAACAAGGTCAGCTGCTCCTGGGTGTAGGCAACATCTTCGGCTTCCAGGCTGTCCGAGACGTATAGATGAGAAAAGACACCGTCCACTACCAGGTTTGGAAGCCGGAATGCCTCCAGGATCTCCTTCCGGTTTTCCGCCAGGATGCCCAGCCGGTGCATCCCCGTGTCCAGGGCCAGATGGACATGGACACGCCGCCCTCTGGCTGCCAAGGCCCGCCCGTGGTCAATATCCGCCACCGTCTGGGTCAGATGCCATCGTGTCAAGAGCGGAGCTTCCTCCGGGGAGGTATAACCTAAGATCAAGATCGTCCCCCGGATGCCCGCCTTTCGCAGAGCAATCCCCTCGGCCAGGCAGGCCACGGCAAAGGCCCGGACGCCCGCTCGCTGTAAGGTGCGGGCGGTCACTGCCCCGCCGTGACCGTAGGCCTCCGCCTTTACCACCGCCATCAGCTCTGTCCCCGGGGCCAATGTGTTCCGCAGCACCTGGGCGTTGTGCCCAAGGGCCGCCAGATCCACCTCCCGCCAGGCCCGAGCGGTGGGGCTGGGCTTCTTTTGAAGCCTCAGCAGGCAAGGGGCGGAGAGCAGCGCACTGAGCGCCAGCACCACAATAAAATGGAGAACACTGTTTTCAATGAGCATTTCTCCCAGTCCCAGTAGCTTTGCCGCTCCCCGGACCAGTACGATGCAGAGGGGATGGAGCACATACATGGCTGTGGAAAATTCCCGGACTTTCCTGGACTCGCCCTTGTTTCTGCCCAGCAGCAGAGAAAAAAGGCATACTATGCACAGGGGGAGGGCGAGGTACATGCTGTCGTGGCGCTGGACATCCATGCGATGGAGCCACAGCCCCTCGGCGCTCATGGCTGCCAGAGAGAGGAAGAAGCCCGACAGAGACAGCTTTTGGTTCCACCGCCTTCCGGCGGCCCCAAGCAGAAGGAACAGTGGCGCGAAGAACAGACCATTGCGGGTATAGCCGCACAGTGTAAAAATGCCGTCGTAAAGGGTCCGAAGCAGCGGGATCTGGGAAACCAGTCCATAGTAACTGTCCCCGCCCAGACCGATGAGATAGAGTAGCGCCGCCACAGGCAGAGCCACCCGCAGGCCCAGCCGGCTGAGCCACCGGGCGATGACGATGCCCAGAATGGTCGCCGGGAAATACCACAGGTGGTAGAAGGTGCCGTCCACCAGCAGTTTCCGCAAAACATCCGCCGGACCGGTGAAGCTGCCGGCATAGAGATTCACTGGCAGATACAAAAGGATGCAGACGCCGTAGAGCAGGCAGAGCTTTTTCAGCTGCCGCCCCACACCAGCCCAGTGATTCCGGCTCAGAAAGTACCCAGTGGTCATCAGAAAGAATGGGACTGCCACCCGGGCCAGTACCCGGGTAAGCCAGAAATCAGCCATGGCAGACACATCCGCCAGGGGCGAGGTGTGGTTCATCACCACCAGCAGGACTGCCGCCAGACGAAAGAGGTCCAAAGTCGGGACGGTTTTCTTAGCCGTTCTCATGGGTATCCCCCCACCATGTCAGGATAAATCCCTCCACATTGTCGCCGGATATCTGGCAGCAGCCCTCCGGCACTTCCACCTCTGTGACGGCTCCGGCGGCGGGCACATAGAACACCTGGGCCATGCGGCCGTTTTCCAGAGCGACGCTCCGGGGACCCTGCCGCAAAAAGTCCCGGTACTCCTCCAGACACAGCCCGTTGGTTTCCATCAGCTGGGCGTGGGGCGCCCCCACATAGCGGAAGTGCCACGGCTCAGCCGAGATCCCGGTGACTTCCTCCTTGCCCCGCTGGTAGCGTTCGATAAAGCCGTACCGGGCCGCCAGACGCCTAAATCTTCCGCAGACGCCGTCATAGGGAAAGGCAGGCCGGATGAAGTCGATGTATCCGGCAGCCTTTCCCAGGTCGATGGCGAGGCCGGTCTGATGCTCACTGCATCCTGGAAGGGCCACATACTGGCGGGTAAATGTCTCCCCATGCTCCGCCATGGAGTCGTCCCAGATCCGCTGCTGTTCCTGCTGGCTCCGCCAGCCGGACACCGGCACGATCTCCCGCTGTCCCCCCGCCTTTTGGATACAGGCAGACAGTAGCTGCCGTGCCCGGCTTTCAAGAAGAATGTCGGGGTGGTGCGGGTCCACCGAGGTCAGCGCAGATCGCTCTTTTTCATGCAGGGGATGCGCCCGGTTGACCAGGACCAGCGGCCCCTGAAAAATCTGCTCCCGGGGAATCGACACGGTTCTCATCCCGCCACCCCCAACTCGATCAGGCGGGTCACCAGCTCCCCAAAGGAAATGCCGATGCCCTGCATCATGCTGGGGTAGCGGCTGTGGGCGGTGAAGCCGGGGATGGTGTTGACCTCATTGAAGACGATCTCCCCATCCGGGGTGAGGAACAGATCCACCCGGGCGAATACCCGGCAGTCCAGGGCACGGTAAATGGTTTTTGCCGCTGCCTGGATCTCTGCCGCCTTCTCCGGCGGGATGCGGGCGGGACAGTGGATGGCGGAGGTCTTTAAGGTGTACTTCTCCTCATAGTTGAAAAAGCCCTCCGACAGCGCAATCTCGTCCACCAGACCCACGGTCAGTTCCTCGTTGCCCATGACCGCGCAGCCCACCTCAAAGCCGGGGATCGTCTCCTCCAGGATCACGGCGCTGTCGTGGCGGAAGGCCTCCTCCATGGCGGCGGGCAGCTCTTCCGGCCCGGAGACTTTGGTGATACCGAAGGAGGAACCGGCCCGGACCGGCTTGACAAACACCGGGTATCCCAGTTCCTCCGCTGCCTGGGCGATCCGGCTGAAATCATCGCTGGAATGAAAGACGTGGCTCCGGGGGACCCGGATGCCGGCCAGGGCCGCCAGCTGGTGGGCCCGGTCCTTGTCCATGCACAAGGCGCTGGACAATGTCCCGCAGCCGATGACCGGGACCCCGGCCAGTTCAAAGAGTCCCTGTACCGTACCGTCCTCGCCGTTCTTGCCGTGGAGGACTGGGAATACCGCGTCAAAGAGGAGACGGCGGCCGGAGCCGTCCAGCAGTAGTAAAGCGTGGGCCTCCCGTTCCACCAGTGGGGTGCAGGGGATACAGTCTGCCGCCTGCTGCCAAGTACCGTCCTCCAGCCGGGAGAGGTCGCCGGTATAGCAGAGCCACTGCCCCTCCCGTGTGATGCCCACAGCCAAAGGAGTATAGCGGGCGGGGTCCATGTGGGACAGCACCGCATAGGCGGAATGGAGAGAAACTTCGTACTCCGTGGAGCATCCGCCGAAGAGAACGAGAATGGTTTTCATGGGATAAGACCTCCTAATCAAAATAAAGCGCCTGGTTCTGATACTGAAATGGTACCAGAACCAGGCGTTTCATACTTGTCTATCTACCAACGGATGCCTTGCAAGTTTTCTGCGAAATTCTTGTGATTTTCTTACGGCGCTTCTGAATGGTCTGACGGAAGACAGATGGTGAAGGTGATCCGATCCTCGGTGCTGTCCGCCCGAATGGTCCCGCCGTGGAGCTCCACGATCTCCTTGGCGATGGCTAAGCCAAGGCCCGCACCACCTGTCCGGGTGGCGCGGGAGCTGTCCAGACGGAAGAACTGTTCAAAGATCCGGTCCAATTTCTCCTGGGGGATGTTCTTTCCCGCATTGGAGAAGGTGAGTACGATTTTCCCGGCCTCTATCCGTCCGGCAATTTCCACCGTGCTGTCCGGCAGGCTATAATAAGACGCGTTGCGCAGGAGATTATCAAAGACCCTTGCCAGCTTATCCGGGTCACAGGAATAGTGCAGCTTGGGCGGCAGATCCAGCCTGCATGACAGCCCCGATTCTGCGAAAATGGGGCGGAATTCGCCGGCGACCTGCTCCAGCATCCGCGTCAGGTCCACGCTCTGCCGCTCCAGCTCCAGGCGAGAGAGGTTGAAGCGGGTGATGTCGAAGAACTCGTTGATGAGGTCCTCCAGCCGCTCCGCCTTCTCCAGGGCGATGCCGGTGTACCTGGCCCGGATCTCCGGGGAGATCTGAGGCTCATCCCGCAGGAGGGTCAGGTAGCCGATGACGCTGGTCAGGGGCGTTTTCAGGTCGTGGGCCAGATAGACGATTAGGTCGTTTTTCCGCTGTTCTGCCTCCCGGGCTGCCCGGGCGTCCCGGAGAGCCTGCTCCCGGGCCAGATTCAGCTGGATGGAGATGTCCTCCAGGGAATCCGGCAGCTGGATGGGCTCCTCACTGGGGCGGGATAATTGCTCTGCCGCATTGGCCACCACGTCCAGCTGCTTGATGGGCTTGGAGATAAAATAGAAGCTGATGACCACCCAGCCCGCCAGCACTGTGACGATGCAGACCAGAACGATGTAGTCTCGAACCCAATTCAGGAAGTCGTAGAGCGGCGAGGGCTGCCAGGTGATGCTGGCGCAGATGATGAAGCCCAGGAATGCCAAGGCCATCACTGCGACCACCCAAGCCATGAGGACCAGCAGGTAGCCGCCCCAGATGCGCAAAGATCTCCGGCGGCTGCGGGTATTTCCTTTCTTACTCAATGGTGTACCCCACCCCCCAAACGGTCTTGATGAATTTGGGCTTTCGGCTGGGCTCGTGCATCTTTTCCCGTAGCCGGGCGATGTGACTCATGACGGTGTTGTTGCTGTCCATAAACGCCTCGCCCCAAACATGTTCAAACAGTTCCTCGCTGGACACCACATTCCCCCGGTGCTTACATAGATACCAGAGAATGGAGAATTCCAAGGGCGTCAGGGCCAGTTCCTCGCCGAACAGGACGCACTTGTGAGTGGCCTTGGAGATCTGAAGGCCTCGAAAGTCGTATTCGGTGACCTCCTGGACTGTCCCCTCCCTGGGGTTGTACCGGGTGTAGCGGCGCAGCTGAGTCTTGACCCGGGCCACCAGTTCCAGAGGATTGAAGGGCTTGGTGATGTAGTCGTCCGCTCCCAAGGTCAGCCCCATGATCTTGTCCATATCCTCCACCTTTGCGGTGAGCATGATGATGGGGAACAGGTGGTCCTCCCGGATGCGCTGGCAGAGGGTAAAGCCGTCCATGTCCGGCAGCATCACATCCAGCACCGCCAGATTCAAGCGTGTCGTCCGCACACAAGCCAGGGCGTCGGAGGCATTATAGAATTTGTGGATGGTGAAGCCTTCGTTTTTCAGATAGACCTCCACCAGATCTGCGATCGCAGTCTCGTCATCGACGACTAAAATATGTGTAGCCATAGTTGCCGGCCTTTCGTGTTTTTCTGCATTATAGCACGGAACGTATAAAAAAGCGAGTATGACTCTTGATTTTTCCTAAACATGTCCTAAAGGGGACTGTTGCGGTCTCCTGTCTGCGCAAAATTCTCACCAGACTGTATCGAAACTACGATCTTCCAGACTCCTGATTTCGTAGGGTCGAAGTCGTGAAGCTGCGCCGCAGTGTTCTGTCATCCTTCGCTGGCAGGATCGGTCTGCGTATCATACGATGAACATTCCTCCAGATCTGCAGCCTGCTACCCGGATAGGCTTTTTTCAGCTTTGTGACAGCACGCTCCTTTGCCTTTTCCACGGCGGACTCCTTCATCATGTGGTACATGCCGATTTCCTTCAGCGAAGTTTTTTCAAATCCGAATACGCCGTAGAATTTTCCGAGGATGTCCCTGTCCTTCTTCGGGAGAGCATCAAATAGTTCCTGCAGCAGCTCAATGCAGACTTTTCGATACACGACCTGCTCCGCAGAAACAGAGAGATTCCCAGGTATCAGCCGCTCAAAGGGATCACCGTCATAGCTCCCAGGGATAAGATCATTGACACCAACAAAATGGGTGTTGTAACGGATGTGCTTGACAGCCTGTTCCAGAAGGACATCCATTTTCTCCGCGATCTCTTCGATGCTGAACTGACCTGAATGATATAGCCTTTGTGCCTGCCGGACAGCATCCATCTCGTGCTTGCTCAGAGAAAGATTTCCGATATGTTGCTCCAGCCAACGGGTCATCCGGCCTTTCAGATGTGGGTACAGGTAGGTGGCAAGCACAGCACGGCTCTCATCGTATTCTCTGCTCTGGACCCGTGTCAGAAATTCCAACGCACCCTCGCCGCAAAGATCCTCCAGAATCGTTTTCGTATAGCCGGACAACTCTCCCGGTCTTTCCCTGTCCATATGCAGACAGTTGAACTCTCTGGCAGTCTCCCGGGCGATGCGCCGGATCAGCCCGAGATTCCTGCGGTACAACTCCTCCAGCGCGCGCTCATCACCGCCGTAATATCGGCGGACCAATTCCTCATTGGTCATGGGTCCCACCCGCCTTTGCTTTCGGTGGACGCCCTCGGGGCTTGCTCACTCTGGTGATGCGGCAATATTCATACACTTGCGCAGTAGATATTTGTTCAGAAAACTCCTCAACAGAGATATCCGGGCTGCGCAGCGCATCGTAGAGCCGGTCTCGCACATGATCCTTGGCTCTTCTGGCATCCTCCTGAGAGATAGCTCCCCGCTGCATATCCTTCGTGATCCAGGAAAAGGCAGTCAGCTTGGCCTTCACCTTGGGGTTGTTCTTTGCCAGTTCCTTTTGAACTTCCACCGTGCCAAATTGCCGACAGGTGTAGCCAGGAGCGTGGGGACAGGCCCCTTCGCAGTACAAAGCGTGGACGCCGCTCTTCAGCATGAAGTATTTCCCACAGATGATGCAGCGGCGGATGTTGTGTCCGCTATTCAGGGCCAGCATATAGTCTGCCTTCATCAGCGCCTGTAAGCTGTCCGTCACATGCTCCTGACAGATGGCCATGGAGCCGTCCGGCAGCTCCCGCGGGACATAGGAGAGCATATATTCATCGTGTCTCCTGTAGCAGTCCCCGTGGTAAGTGATGGGGTTGACGATCAGCTTCTCTGCGGTGCGATCATCGTTATAGAAACCATAGAGCGCTGCCGCATAACTTTCCGGCCCATTGGTCGTGAGTGTGGAGAGGATAAACTTGATGAAATTCCGGATGGTAGGAACAAAGGCACGGATGTCGTGAAGATACATCATGTAGCGGTCGATGTATTTCTTGTAGGCACTCCAGGTATCTTCGCACGCTCCCAGGAGGCGAAACATCTCGTAATAAAACAACTCGCCCTTTTCCTCGCTGCCCTCTCTGCGACGAAACAGATCCAGCAGTCCCAAGGAGATTTCAGGATCGCTGTCCCCATCATCGCTCTGGAAGAATTCTTCCGCTGAGGCGCTGAGAAGTTTTGTCTGATCATCCTCTGAAAGGCTGTGCTCCTCGGGAGGAAACAAGCTGAACTGTCCTGTGATCTCCCGTATCACCGAAAAGAAAGCGTCATAGCAATCGTCCGGTAGCAAGCGGAACACAGTATATCGGCGAAGTTCCTGACAGAGCTGCTCCATCTCATCATTCAGTTTCCACCAAAGTTCACTCTTGCGGACATACTCGTAGATGTCCATAAGGGTACGGATGCGCACCATCCGTTCGTGCAGGGGGTGGTAGTCATCCGGTGATAGATTCAGCAGATCTTCGGTCAGCCTGCCTGCCTCAAACTGCTGCCCGTTCAGCTCCAAGGTGCTGCCGTAGGTATAGAATATGATGCTCCCCTCCATTTCCGCTGGCCCCCTCCTCTGCAATAATTTGTCCTACTTGATTTTTAATCTGTCCATGCTTTTTATCAGGATACCATCTTTTCCACCACAATACAAGCAGAGGGGCAAGGGGATGCTCAAAAGTCCTGTGGGCACTGCTCCTCTAAAAGAATACTACTCCCACTTCTTTCGAGGTGGGAGATTTTTGTATTCAGATATTTTGAATTGGAGGTACTGACTATGAGCAACAAAATGGACCGTCCTCTGGTCACGGTGGACGGTAGGACGCTGATGGACCGTCCGCTGGAGCCGCCCAATTTTGTGGTGGACACGCTGATCTCTCAGGGTCTGCATATCCTGGCGGGTTCACCCAAGGTGGGCAAGTCCTGGCTGGCCCTGTGGCTGGCGGTGACGGTGGCCAAGGGAGAACCGGTCTGGGGAATGAGCGTGAAGCAGGGCACCACCCTCTATCTCTGCCTGGAGGACTCCGTCCTTCGCATCCAGAACCGCCTCTTCGAGATCACAGAGGACGCGCCGGACAGCGTCCATTTCTGTACGGAGTGCGCTCCCATCGGCCAGGGGCTGGAGGAGCAGGTGGAGGGCTTCCTCGTAGCTCACCCGGATACTGTTCTGGTCCTCGTCGATACGCTGCAGATGGTCCGCCCCGTCCACGATGCCACCTACGCCAATGACTACCGGGACCTGTCCGTGCTGAAGCGGCTGGCGGACAAGCACGGCATCGCCATCCTGCTGATCCATCATCTGCGAAAGGAAACTGCCGATGATGTGTTCAACCGTATCTCCGGTACGACAGCCATCAGCGGGGCGGTGGATTCCAGTTTTACTCTGGTGGAAGATCGGCGCGGCAGCGGTAAGGCGAAGCTCTCCTGCATCGGTCGTGACATTGAATACCGGGAGTTGTCTCTGGAACGCAACGTTGAAAACGTGTGGGAGATGGTAGCAGACAGCAGAACGCAGCCGGAGCTACTGGGCGACCGGATCACCTATCTGGTCTCTGAACTGATGCGCGACCGTACGAAATTTATCGGCACTCCCACAGAGCTGTCTGAAAAAATCGACCCTGTCGGTATGGAGCGTATCTCGCCTAAGAAAGTGTCCCGCCTGATCCTGCAAAGCCTTGACGCGCTAAGCAAAATCGGAATTTTCGGTATGGTGCGCCGCAGCAACGGGAAGCGGCTCATCGAGCTGCGCCGTGCCGAAAGTGACGATGCCCAGGGTGTACCTGTGGTCGCCCCTGTTGACCCTGTTGGGGCGCTGTGCGGCGATTTGCGGGAGATTGCCGGGCATGGCGAGTAAACACCCGCAGGGAAAAAGAAACGCCGTTTGTGGCCATTTGTGGCCGAAAGCGGAGCGCGGGTGTTCGGTGCAGGGAAATCACCTCCTTGGAGGTGGGCACCCGCATGGCGTCCACAGACCGGGAGGCCATCAAGGAGTTGGCGAAGCAGTCCGGGATGTCCATGAGCGACTACGTCACTGCCTGCTGCCTGGGAAAGCAGGTGGTGGTCATCGACGGCCTGAAAGAAGTGCTGAAGGAGCTGAAGTCCATCGGCAGAAATCTGAACCAGCTCGTCACCCTGGCGCACATGGGACGAGTGACCGTGATCGATCTGGAAAGCGTATGTCGGGCGTTCTCTGAACTCTGTGGTGCCGTTCGGATGATCCTTGAACGAAAGCGCTGGTAAGCTATGGCTATCATCAGCTTCACAAACTACAAGCGGGGCCAGACCACCGGATGCATGAGCGCCGTGATGCGGTATACCATGCAGGATAAAAAGACCGAGTTCGAGGGGCAGCAGTTGGTCGCAGGTATCAACTGTCAGCCGGAATCTGTCTACGCGGATTTCATGACCACCAAGCGGCTCTACCACAAGACGGACGGTGTACTGTTCTATCACATGGTACAGAGCTTCCCGAAAGGCGAAGCAGTCGACCCGGTCACCGCTCACGCGGCCGCACTGAAGCTGGCCGAGTACTATGAGGGATACGAAGTTCTGGTCTGCACCCACACAGACCGTGAGCACATCCATTCCCACTTCCTCATCAACTCGGTCAATTTCGATACCGGACGGAAACTGCATATCGCAAAGGAGCAGCTCCAGGAACTGCGGCAACGCAACGACATGGTCTGCAAGGAGTTTTCACTTCCTGTATTTCAACCCAGGGAACAAAAGCAGAAAACAAAGACTATGACCATCGGAGAGTATCACACGGCGGCCCGCGGTCAGAGCAAGAAGCTGCAGCTCATGAATATCATCAATGACTGTATGCGCCACGCTTCCAACCGCGAGGAGTTCATTGCGCTGATGGAGAGCGAGGGCTACAAGGTTCGCTGGGAAAAGTCCCGAAAGAATATCACCTATACCACGCCGAGTGGCTGGCAGTGTCGGGACCGTTTGCTGTTCGGTGACAAATATCTAAAGGAGAACATGGAATATGAATTCAGGATCAGAGAAGAAATTATCTATGGACGAGCTCATGGCCCTGAACCGGCCCGAGCCTTCACCGCAGCCGACAGCGCAGGAGTCGAGTTCACCGATCACGCCCATTGTCATCCAGTGTCCGTTGCCGGAGGCTCTGACGATGCTGACACAGAAGACAGAATCCATCGGGTGGGAAGTGCGTGGAATGCGGGAGTATCTTCCGAACCTGAGATCACACACAGACCTGACAGCGGTGCAGAACAGCATGGCGAAGATCCAGAAATCGTTGACGGAGATGACCACTCTGCTGGAACAGGCTGGGAAGAAGAAAGAAAAGCATTCCTGCAAATGGCTGGACTGGCTTCCGGACTTCGAACTGATCGTAGTGGCCAAATGGATCGTACTGGTACTGCTCATCGTGGCGGCACTGCTGGGGATGGGGTATGGCACAGCGACAGTGGTCAGCAACATCCGCAACCTGTTTCTATGAAGCCGCTCCACGCTGGACTGTATGGTCTGGCGGTAACTGGAGCGTTACTGGATGATGGTAACGAAGATGTCGAGGAACGTTACCGCCGTATCCAGGCAGAACAGGAAGCCAAAAATATCGGCGCTGTCATCGGACTGGTGGCCGGCGTAGCCATGGTGCTCACACAAGATGAGCAATCATCTACAGAACAGCAGTGGACCGAAGATCAGCAGGCAGAACAAACACAGCAGCAGACCATGTAACGGTCTGCTATTTTTGTTGCCTGACTGTAGCGTCAGGGGAAAGGAACGATATGGCGTATAAATTTAAATACAATGAGCGTCCCCGCTCCTACAGTGAAGAAAAGCATGGAGATGAGGATA
>OJPN01000373.1_pt1 | contig 38922 bp, 36 predicted proteins | sample 1598511 | NCBI WGS metagenome assembly OJPN01 (sample SAMN03922485, study PRJEB24848) | human gut metagenome | isolation source: stool sample | host: Homo sapiens | place: Germany | collected 2011-05
TATCTATATAGGTATATTTATATCTATTATATTATATGTATTATTATATCTATATTTATATAGGTATTTATATATACTAAAAATATTTAATTTAACGAATTAAATCATTAAATACAAATCATAATAGGAATAGGAATAGTTGTCAGATCAGAGATGAGAATGGAACAAGATGCATTGGCAGTTTCCACGGGTCTTCAAAAACCCTATATATCCCCGGAAGTTCACAGAATTTACAGATTTTACAGATTTTACAACATTACAGACTTACAGATTTTTGGTCGACCGAAGTCGTACAAAATCAGCCCCGGGGCCCACCCGCGCACGCACGTGGTCTACAACACGAAGCGTTGCGGCGAGGCGGGAGCGCTGCATTGCAGGAGGGTGGCGGCACTGAGATGAGTGTGGCGGCGAGGCGGGAGCGCTGCGTCAATTCGTTCCCACGCGCGCACGCGCACGAGAAGGTCGGGGCGGCGGGGCCTGTGAGATTTGTTGCGGCGGCACAGGGCGGCGGAGTTGTTGGGGCGGGGCGAGTGTGCTGCATCAGTAGATCAGGAGTGCTGCCAGTTGGTTGGGGTGCCGCAGATTTGCGGAGTTGTTGGGAGGCGGGGCCACGCGCACGCGCGCATGCAGAAAGTCGAATTGGTTTTGGAACAAAAAGTGCTTATTTTTGGCGCCAATTCCGGCTGTGCGGCTCGGATCCGTAAGGCCTGGCGGTGGCGCGGGAACGCAGGGTCGTCGACTTACAGCGACGCGGGCCTGGCGGTGGCGCGGGAGCGCGGGGTCGCCAGCTTGTAGCATCGCACACGTGCAGTTTCCTGACAGCCATTGGCCGATTAAGCAAGTGAGTAGATTGGTTTTATGTGCTGCCGGCTGTCGGCGCCGCCGCGACCCGGTGCTGAAGGCAAAAAGAAAAGCCCCACACCTTTCGGTGCAGGGCTGCGGGGTCGCGGGTATGTGGTCACGGCTCAACGTACATGTGCTCGATGTCCTGTCGGTAGATACTGTCAAGCGCGTCGATGTTGCCGTCGATGGCGTGGTTGAGCAGGATAGACACAGTGCTGTAGGCCTTCCGCTCCTCCTTGGTCCGCCAGGTTTGCTGGGCGCGGACAGCGTAGACGTTCATGAGACGCAGCAGGGCTTCGAGGCGGCGCTGCTCAGTCGGTTTCTTGTTAAACATGGTAGCCTCCTTTTATGGAGCGGGACCCAGGCGAACCCAGGTCCCGCAGTTCTACTTACCCAAGCTTCTTCATCAGTTCCAGGATCTCAGCAGGCACGTCGCCCTCAATCTTGGACAGAGCCTCGCGGAGCTCATCGACTTTGATGGACTTGACGGCAGCCTTGGTGGCTACCCGCGCCGTAGGGCGCAGGGCGTTGAGACGCTCAATCTCGGCCTCGACCTGGGCCAGCTCCTCGGTAGCACCGTCGACACCGGCCTCAGCCAGCTTCTTGACACGGCACTTCTTGGACTGCAGCGACTTGACCTTCCGGACAATGGCGTCCTGGTCACCAGCAAGGGCATCGACGTCCACCTCGGTGGCACCGCGGGCGCCGGTGTACGGCTTACCCATGGCCTGGCGAACCATCAGCTCGGCATACATCGCAGCCACGTAGTTGCGACAGTTGAGCATGGAGCTACCGATACCCTTCTTCTTGCACTTGGACCGGTCGGAGCGACGGGACTCCAGCAGGCGCTTGAGCTCGTCCTCGTCGGCACCGTCCAACACGGTGGCGTCGGCCTCCACGTTGGCGATGATGCCGGTCTTCTCGAACAGGTCCAGCAGGTCCGCCGGGTCGCCCGCCATCATCTTGTTGGCCAGCTCGTGGAACTCGGGATTGGCAGAGGCCGTTTTAATGGTCTCGGTCGCACGCTCGGTGGCACGACTGTTCAACTCGACGGTGTGGTTCAGACGGCGACTGGTCGCGGTGGTGCTGTCGGTCTGGGCGCTGAGCATCTCGAACGGATTGGTGGTGGTAGTCTTTTTCATGGTAGTACTCCTTTCAGTACGTTCAAAATCTACTACCGTCCGTATTGACGGCAGACCGCAGTGGCCTGGTGCGACGCCGCATGGTCAAGCCACTCGGGTCTACCGTCAAGTCCATTCGTTCGTTCCGTATTGACTTATCAAGGTGCACGTCGCGTCTCGTGCGACCCGCGCGTCACGCGCGACTCACGCGGGCTGGGCGCCCGTCGTGTCCCGTATAATCACCGCCTTTCTTTATCTTGATTATATTATACTGTGGAGTTTGCGATGTGTATACCTTAATTTGATTTTCTGCCGGTAGCTGCAGCTGCACAGATCATTTCCGACATGGCTGGGTCATTTTATGCGCTGCGGCGCGGAGCCGAGGGCCCTGGCTGGAAGCGCGCTTTTACGTGCGATCCGGTGCCGCGGAGTAGGGCTGACTGGATACGTGCGATACTGTGCGGCGGCCATGTCCGGACGGAACGGGACCGCGCCGCGGAGTAAAAAGAAAAGGGGTATACTGATTTTACTCAGCATACCCCTAATCTTCGACTCGGTATTCTGGTTAGTAGTATTTTACACGGTAAGCAGCATCAGGTAGTCAATGCATTTATCGATCCATGCAGGAACAAGCTCAGTATCACCACAGTCCTCCTTCCACTGCTCGAGCACCTCAATATAGTCGGCAGGATGGGCACGCAGGTCATCAACACAGTAGTCACCATTGGGGTCATTACGCTGCATCATGGACGCAACATAACTGAGCTCCTTGGCGAACAGATGAGGCTGCAGCTTCTTCTCGAAGCTGTGGCACAGTTCAAGCATAGCATCAGCAGCACCCAGTTGTCCTTCGTTTTCTGCATCGAGGAACACCTGGATCTCACCACCGCTGTTGTACACCTGTTCCACGCCATAACGAATAGCTCTAGTAAGCATGGCAAGCTGAGTAGCATTGATGTTGAGCTCGATTTTCATAGTAGTACTCTCCTTTATATTCAATATTAGTCGGTGCTGGTACTCTCACTCCCAGCGTATTCTCTGTCAGCAGTGGTTACTTACTTCAGATTCTTGAGAACCTGGGCAATCGCAGCCTTATCAGCCTTGGTCAGACGGCCGCTCTCGAGCTGCTTGATCAGCTTGTCAAGCTCGCCATTGTCCGCACTCTGCTTATTGGCCTTCTTAGCCTCGCTGAACCGCTGGCTAGCAGCCTTGTACCGGGCCATGAAGTCGTCCATATCCTCGATCCGCTCAGGATACTTAGTCTTGGCACTCGCCATATTATCCCGAATGGACTGCAGGGTACGCACGTCGCTCAGAGGCACCGCCATGATCTCCTCCATAGTCCAGGTCCAGTAAGCCTTACCGGCCTTGTTCTGCCGGGTAGCCACAGTGGCCTTACCGACGAGACCGTCCAGGAAGCTGGACATGAGCTCAATACGAGTAAGGTCCTTGAACTTGGTGGGGGTATCAGGGCGCTTCTTGGTGTTGCACAGGGCACTGCTCAGGTTGTGCTTCATGACCTTCAGCACGGGAACGATGTCCCCATTGTACAGCTGGTCAGCGCAGTCCTGGATCAGCTTCAGCATGCTGCCATCCTCGATGGCATTCTGCAGCTGGTTAACCTGCACGGGCTCATTGTTCACCATGATGGTGCCAATGTGGTAGTTAGCCTTGATAGCGTTCCAGCTCAGGTTCTCGGTAATCTTGTTAGTAGACATAATAGTACTCCTTTCAAATTTGACAAATGGTAGTTTTACTGGTACTTACGGGTATATGCTAGTTCATAGCTTATAGGCCTCACCTCCTTTAGAGTACCTACTACCAGAATACCGAGTCTTCAATATTTAGTTGTCAAGGTGCAGTTGGTACTTGATAACTGAATACCAGGTGCCAGCCTCAAACCTCCTTTAGTTAATCTTTAGTAACCCGAAATTAGCGACGAGAATCCCAACGATCATCAGGTAGGATGTCGTGCTTGATCAGCCAAGGAACAAGGACATTATCCCAGATTCTTCTGCCGATACGCGTATCTTCAAAGAACCAGCAGCAAATGACACAGGGAGCGAACATAGCAGCGAGAATACCAACGTAGAGCATGAAGTCAACAAACATTTCCATAGTAATCTTGGCTGGCACCCAGTATTCAGTTATCAAGGTCCCGATAGGCAATCCCGACTACGCGTGCCGTACAGCTAAAGATTGTAGCACGCGCGTGTGTGTATTCCCTATATGCCTAGCGCCGCGGCTCTTGCTAGCTGAATTCAAAAGCTAAAGATTGTAGATAATCAGCCTACCACACTCTCGCTCTACAACACGAAAATACTTTATAAAAAGTTCGTCAGAACTGGTCACATTTGCCACGCGCGTGCGTATAATATAATGTAAGGATAATAATGGGAGGAGGCGACGAGGTGAAGAAAGTTGACAAGCCAGTAGAACCAGTCAAACCAGATCCATTCTGGCCTACTGGCGCCGTGCCAGATCACTTAAGCCCGGCACAGATGGCGGATACGAAAATATCAGAATTTGTAGGTGTAGATCCGTGGACATGTGTCAAGTGTGGCACACATCTGAATAAAAGCAGTGAACATCCTGACTACTGTGTAGAATGCTGGAAGAAGGAAGCCAACAATACGGCTTTGGCCAGAAAAGTGAATAGTAGCTGGATGGAAGACAGCGACGCGCTGGGTCTGGCATACTTCGAACGGCAGCCAGAAGAGACAGACACCGAGTGGATGATATGGGAGTGCTACCGCAGCCATTATCCCATGAAGCTACCTACTTGGAGTGAGCTGGCTAAAGAATGTGGGTGCTCTGTAGGTCTCGTAACGCGTACAGCCCAGAAATGGAGCTTCAAGGTGCGCCTGCAATCGTGGGCGCGGTATACCGACGACTCTATGATGGAGGAGCGCGCGGCGGCTATCAAGGAGATGAATGCTCGCCAGGTAGGCATGGCAAAGACTCTCCAAGAGAAGCTAAAGACTGCGATAGACAGCATAGACCCTGTGCTGCTGCGGCCCGGCGAGATTGTGCAGCTGCTTAAGGTGTCTGCTGAGTTGGAGCGCCGCATCGTCACCGCGACACCTGAGAAGGTCGAGGGTACGTCTGCAGATGTGAAGCAGCGCCAGAACAACTTGACCAAGCCAGAAGACATGAATGAGATCGTGAGCATCCTGGCAAAGACTGGTGTGCTGCCTGGCCAGGGCATCGCGGTAGAGCAGACTACCACCACACGCATTGTAGCTAAGGGCGAAGAGGAAGGGAGTGTAGTTATCATTGAGCCAGATCAAACTTAACTATAAGCCACGACTGTATGAGTGTAGCTGCTGTCATCAGCTGAAACCCGCCAGTGAGTTCTACAAGCAGAGCTACACTGGTGCACTGAACAGCCAGTGTAAGACGTGTGTTAACGTCAAGCGCTCTGTCGTGCGCCACAAAGACAAGCACGGCAAGTTCGTGTCTAAGGAGAAGCGGCGCAACATGGAGGAGATCAACTATGGGCTCAATGACTGGCGAGATGCAATGCTTCATTTCCACGGGGAGTGTGCATATTGCGGTAGACCCGAGGGTCGCGCTAAGGCTGACAAGTTCGACAGAGAGCATTTCGTTCCGCTGTCTCGTGGGGGACGAACTGAAAGGAGTAATATCGGGCCTGCCTGTAGAAAGTGTAATCGAGGCCGCGGTAACAAGCCACTGTTTGAGTGGTTTCGTGAGCAACCGTTTTGGAGTCGTGAGCGTGAGCAACGAATCGTTAAGTGGATCGGCGAGGAGGCTGCTAAGCTCGAAGGATATGACAAGGAGGAAGTAATATGACAAAGTATGTTGCTGCGCTGTATGCACTCTGTGATGCGTGTGGCGTGGAGGTGCCGACTAACGTCCGCAATGACCAGAACCTCACCATTCGTCTGGCGTACATGTGCGCGGAGAAGATTGATGAGCTGGAAGGTGGAGTAGATACGTCTGATGCCACTGCTACGGCAGCTGACATTCGGACCAGCAAGACTGCTTATGCAAAGGGCCACAAGCTCACTGGCACCTTTGACGGCGTGTCTACTGCAGACGCAAACGCGACTGCGGCTGACATTAAGACTGGCAAAACTGCTTACGTCGCCGGTGAGAAGGTTACCGGCACATTTGCAGGCGTCGATTCTGCAGACGCCAATGCTGTCGCCGCTGACATTAAGACCGGCAAGACTGCCTACGTGAACAACGTCAAGGTCACGGGCACCTCGACTGCTGTGGAGACCGGCGATGCGACCGCTACTGCCGCAGACATTGCCACAGGCAAGACCGCCTACGTCAACGGTCAGAAGATTACCGGCACTGGTACTCTCCAGCCTGCTGGTTAACGGAGGTGTAAGCTGTGCAGGATCTTAGTCAACTAACGCCTGCGCAGCTACGTGAACTACAGGGAGCGCTTACGCCACGACTCAATAAGTACATCCCTATCACGCCTACTGCAAAACAGACAGCTGCATTACTGATGACGAATGTCAAGGAGCTGCTGTATGGTGGTGCTGCTGGTGGCGGCAAGAGTGTCTATCTTCTTGCCGCTGCTTTGCAGTATGTAGATATGCCTGGCTACTCTGCCATCTTGTTCAGAAAGACCTTCTCTGACTTGATGCTGCCTGGTGCATTGATACCTATGTCTCAAGAGTGGCTACAACCATTCATTAAACGAGGCGAGGTCAAGTGGCAGGATAAAGAGAAGCGGTATACCTTTATGGAATCTGGTGCTACACTTAGCTTCGGATACCTCGATGCAAGAGGTGATGAGCTGCGTTATCAAGGTGCCGAGTTCCAGTTTGTGGGCATGGATGAATGTACGCACATTGCGCCAGAGGCCTACCGCTATCTGTTTTCACGTATGCGGCGTACAAAAGGCATTCAAGGAGACATCCCGCTGCGTTTTAGAGCAGCCTGTAACCCTGGTGGTCAGTTTGGTGACTACTACTATGACAGATTCTTTGTAGACAACCTTGATGAGAATGGCAAGCCTCGTAGATTCTTCTTACAAGCAGGTCTTCGTGATAACCCACACCTCGACGCAGAGGCCTATCGCGAGGCTCTGGCAGAGCTGGATCCCATCACGCGTGCTCAGCTCGAAGATGGCAACTGGGAAATTCGTCCAAAAGGTGATCTTTTTGACAAAGGCTGGATACTTCCGATCAACTATCTAGAGATACCAGCACACACCAGATGGGTTAGATTCTGGGATCTTGCAGCTATTGATCCAAAGTATCGTAAGAACAAGCACAATAAGCAGGCCCCGGACTGGACAATAGGCTTTAAGCTAGGCATGGCGGATGGCTGCTACTACATTGGCGACATCATTAAGGTCCAAAAGAGCCCCGGTGACCTTGAGGAGCTGATCTATAACACTGCTGTGGCTGATGGCTATGGTTGTGCGATACGAATGGAAGAAGAGGGTGGCTCCTCTGGTATTGCAAACACTGAGCGATATGCAAGAAACATCCTCCAGGGCTTTGATTTTGCTGGTGTTAAGCCAGTAGTTAGCAAGATTGAGCGCGCAAGACCAGTAGCTGCTGCCTGTCAGGTGGGCTCTGTGTTTCTCAGCAATCGCTGCAGGAACGTCACAGACTTCTATGCGCAGCTTGAGGCTTTCCCGAACGGCGCAAACGACGATATAATCGACGGTTTTTCTGGTGCTTTTGCTTATTTTAAGCCGAAAATCGGCAATATGGCACCACCTTCGAAGACTCCATGGCGCGTAAAGGTTGCGAAGGAGGAGACCAGATCTCATTTCAGGCCTTTGGGTCTGTCTGGGAGCTACTGGCTTAACAATATGACTAGATGAAAGGTGGTTTAGAGGTTGGAAAATGTCAGTAAAGCGACTACACCAAAAGCCAAGACGTCACCTATTGGTGTAGTTGGGCTTAAGACGTCTTCTGGTAAGATTGAAGAAGAGTTCATTTATGACCTTCAATGGCCTGATGCGGGTAGAATCTACCAAGAGATGTCTTACAATGATGCTGTCGTAGGCGGCTGTCTGTACCTTATTGAGACACTGATACGGCAGGCGCGGTGGCGCACGGAGCCGGCGTCTAAGGAGGCTGGCGATCTTGAGGCAGCAGAGTTTCTTGAGAGTTGCATGAATGACATGTCTGAGACCTGGGATGCATTCATTTGTGAGGCTCTGTCTATGCTGCCCTATGGTTTTAGCTTCCATGAGATTGTGTACAAGACACGTCGCGGGCCAACAGAGCGTGATAAGAAGTTCCGCTCCAAGTACACTGATGGTAGAATCGGGTGGCAGGATCTTCCTGTCCGCTCCCAGGCGACTCTGAGTGAGTGGATTGCTGATGAGACTACAGGCGACATCACACACTTTAGACAAGATCCTTCGCTGGTAGGTAGCCAGGCGCCTATGCAGGATATTCCGCTTGAGGGCAATCTGCTATTCCGTACAAAGGCTACCCGCGGCAATCCAGAAGGCTGGTCCATTCTCCGCAGAGCGTACCGTAGCTGGTACTTTAAGCGCTACATTGAGGAGCTTGAGGGCATCGGTATTGAGCGCAACTTGGCAGGTATTCCCGTGCTTGCCCCACCGCCTGATACACCGCTGTTTGACCCAAACAATAAGGAAATGCGCGACATGCTCGCGTGGGCGCAGGAGCTCATTGATGGCTTGCGGCAAGACCGTAATCACGGTATCATCATTCCTAACACTGACTGGGAGCTCAAGCTACTAGGTGTAGACGGTGCTGGGCGCTCTATCGATACTGATACTGTCATTCGGCGGCATGAAAACCGCATTGCTATGTCCATGTTAGCAGACGTCGTACTTATGGGTGGCGACCGTACAGGTAGCTTTGCACTCGCAGAGACAAAGCAGTCGCTGCTTATGAGTAGCTTGCAGGCAATCATTAACAGCATTGCTGATACGCTAAATCAGGATGCTGTGCCTACACTGTTCCTGCTGAACAACTGGCAACTGGAGAAGTACCCCAAGATCGTCGCAGATGATCTGCAGCCTGTCACTATTAAGGACGTGGCGTTGCTGCTTCGCTGCTTCAAGATCGATGTTACCAAGGATCCTACCCTGTTCAACTACCTGCTTAGCCTTATTCAGGCTCCTGAGATGTCTGAGGAGACTTTCAACGAGTTCATGGCAGCGCAGGGTGGCGGAGGCGCTGGCGGAGGCGCTGGTGGAGATGCTGGTGGTGACACTGATCCGGAAGCAGACCCTGAGGGGGATCCACTGGATGAGCCACATGATCCAGTAGATAATACCCTAAGCATGACCGATAGTCATAATACCTAAGGAGGTGGGTTTGATGCCCGAAAAAGTACTATTCACACGCTCGGTAGACATCGTGCCTATGCGCAAAGGCATCTACAAGGACCCTGTGGCTGATGTGGCAGGCTTCAGGCTCCTTGTTCAGCAGACTGAAAAGAAGATCCCTACGTGCGAAAAGGAAAACTGCGATGGTTGCCTTATGAGCTTCAAGTGCCCTCTGTTCGACACGGCCACTAAGTCCCGTAAGTCTGACGAAGAGGTGGCAAAGGCCTGTAAGCGTCCACGCAAAGTCAGACACTGGGGCGATGATCCCGAATGGGATGCTGTCATGTGTAACTTCGGCATGACCCCTGGTAAGCCGGGTGACGAGATCGAGGCACAGCTGGTTTTTGGCTGGGCTAATGTTACGCTGCAGGAGGATGGCACTACTCCGTTTGACTGGCAGGGTGACATCATTGACACCGAGGTGCTCGAGAGCGCTGCATATAACTATGTTCTGCAGCATGGCCTCGCTAATCAGGAGCATGAGTGGGGCACTGAGTGCGGCTGGCTTGTAGAGAGCATGATGTTCACAAAGGAGAAGATGGACGCGCTTGGTATTCCTGAGGGCACTATTCCCGAGGGCTGGTTCGTTGGCTTCTACATTCCTGACCCTGATGTCTATGCAAAGGTTAAGAATGGTGAATACAATATGTTCTCTATCGAGGGCACTGCTCGACGGATCCCTTTGGATGATGAGCCCACTCTGTCCTATCTGGACTAACCGTTCCTAAAAAATTTTTTCAAAAAGTGTTACAGAAACTGGTCACATTTGCCCAAAAATTACGTATAATATAATGTAAGGAGGTTTGAGGGATGCCTAAAATGTTAACCCAGTCGAACCCACAAGCTGCTCTCGTGGATTTAAGCCTGAGTGCCGTTGCCCTTTGCAACGAGGGTGCAAATTCGCGTGCAGATATTCTACTCTATAAGAGAAAGGAGACAAACAGCATGCCCAAGACTTTTGAGGAGCTGATGGCAGCTCTGGACACTGACGCTGCGGCCGTTGTTACCAAGCACATCGAAACGCTGCGTGCTGCTGACCAGGCTACCATCAAGAACCTGCAGGGTGAAGTGGACACCCTGAAGACTGCTGCACCTGCTGCTCAGGCGCCCGCACACGAGGAGGATGTTCTTAAGGGAGCTTCCCCTGAGATTCGCGCGCTGTTCGAGAAGATGCAGGGCACCGTGAACCAGCTGCTCGCCGCACAGGAGGCAAGCGTGGTTGAGGAGCGCTATCAGAAGTGCAAGGCTCTTCCCTGTGAGGAAGCTACCCTGCGTGAGGTTCTGAAGAGCGCCTCTCCTGCCACCGTTTCCATCCTGGAGGCAGCCGCCAATGCCATCGCTGAGGGCCTGCACAAGGCCACCGGCACCAGCGCCTCTGGTACCATCAAGACCGGTACCGCTGATGAGGCCTATGCTGCTCTGGAGAAGTCTGCAAAGACTATTGCTGCTGAGCAGGGGATCACCTTCGAGAAGGCCTTTACTGAGGCCTGTCAGCGTGATCCTGACACCTACAAGAAGTATGTGGAAGGGGTGAGATAACATGGCAGATACCGCTTTTGAGGCCATCACTACTCGGCAGGCGTGGTACGCCGGCGAAGCCGTTGAGAAGTATGATGCCGTGATGATCGGCACCGACGGTCGTTACATGAAGGCAGATGGTACCCGGCCTTTTGCTGGCATTGTCCAGTATGGTGCTGAGAAGGCTGGCCGTATGTGCACTGTTGTGCGCGGCACCTTCCCCGGCGTGGCCGCCAGTGCCATCGCTGCTGGCGATCCTCTGAAGGTGTCCGCCGGCAAGTTTGCCAAGCAGACCTCTGGCGAGGCCGTGGGCGTTGCCCTCACTGCTGGCAACACTGACGAGCTGGTCGCGGTGGCTATGCTTGAGACGCCGTTTTCTGTCGGCGGCTAATTCGTAGAAAGGAGCTGAAAGTAGATGCCCGAAATGACAAACCTCGGTCATATTGACCGAGCACTTACCAACATCTCCGTCGCCTACATGCAGGGTGACGACGCCTTCATCGCGGACAAGGTCTTTCCGATCATCAATGTGACCAAGCAGTCCGATGTGTACTTCAAGTACAGCAAGGCTGACATGTTCCGCAACGAGGTCCAGGAGCGTGGGCGCGGTGCTGAGTCCGCCGGTGGCAACTGGAACGTTGAGCTGGCAGATCCCTACTACTGCCGTAAGTACGCCTTCCACTATGACATCACTCAGGAGGAGCGTGTCAACTACGACAAGCCCCTGGATGTCGAGCGTGACACCACCGAGTGGCTGTCTCAGAAGATGCTGCTGAAGCGCGAGCTGGACTTCGCTGACAAGTTCTTCAAGACCGGCGTCTGGGGCAAGGATGTGCAGGCAAACGGTACTACCGTCAAGAAGTGGTCTGACCAGATGTCCGATCCCGTCAAGCAGGTCAACGACCTGATGCTGGAGATGGCAGAGGCTTCCGGTAAGAAGCCCAACTTCGCTATCATGGCGCCCGACGTCCTGTATGCGCTGAAGAACCACGAGGCCATCATGGACCGCATCAAGTATACCCAGAAGGGTATCATCACCCTGGATCTGATCGCCTCTCTGTTCGAGCTGGACAAGATCTTTGTGCCCTGGGGCATTTTCAACGATGGTCCTCAGACTCCCGGCTACGACGATGTCAAGACCGACATGAACTTCATCTACAAGGGCAAGATGCTCCTGGGCTATCGGGCTACCCGGCCTTCCCTGAAGCAGCCCACTGCTGGCTATATCTTCGCCTGGACCGGCCTCGAGGGCGCCTCTTCCTACGGCTCTCGTATGGTCCGCATCAAGATGGACCAGCTGGGCCTTGGCACTGAGCGCCTTGAGATGGAGATGGCCTACGATCAGAAGGTCATCTGCAAGGACATGGGTATGTTCCTGTACGACCTCGTGTAAGGGGGTGCGGGTATGAAATACCTGGTCCTTCACCAGTTCCGCTCCTTCGGCAAGACTCTGCACAAGGGTCAGATCGTAGATGAGAGCGAGATTCGCTCGCCCTCTCTCCGTAGGTCTGAAGGTAAGATCACTCCGGCGGTCTCCTCCTCGACCGTGCCTGAGGAAGAGGTCACAGAGGTTTCTGTGGCCCCTCCTCAGGCTTCTGAGGATGTCGATACCGGCAAGCAGCCTGAGCAGACTGAGCAGACTGAGCAGACTGAGCAGACTGAGCAGCCCGTGCAGCCTGAGCAGACTGAGCAGCCCGTGCAGCCTGAGCAGCCCAAGAAATTCTCGCTGTTTGCCAAGAAGTAAGGAGGTGCCGAATGTCCTTTACCTACAGTGGTAACCCGGAAACTTCTACGCTGGATGCTGTGCGCTTTATGATTGGCGACACAAACCCGTGTGACCCGCTGCTGCAGGACGAGGAGATAAACTACTTAATTGGCCAGCATGCCAATGACAGTAGCAATGGTCCACTAATGGCTGCTGTCTTTAGACAGGCAGCTACCTGCCTGGGTATACGGACAGTTAAGCGCTCCCTTGGTCCACAGTCTGAAGATGCTTCTGCGCGCTTGAACTACTTTAAGGAGATGGCCGATAAATACGAGAAGAACCTGCAGTATGCTGGCGTACCGCCACTGCCAGACTATGCGTTTGAAAAGGTCTTCGAAAAAGGTATGATGGCCAATGAAGAGTAATGTATAGATCGCTTCTTCAGTGGTGCCGCTTCCCTGTCATGGTTCATCGATACCTTAGCACAGACGTTAGTGGTGATGCAACATATGCAGAGCCTACAGAAGAAAGGTGCTACAGGGTAGATGAGATGCGTAAGATCACAGATAAGTACGGTACTGAGTATACTTCGTATGCTACAGTGTACTTTCCGCCCAGCGTAACAGTGAGCGAGGCGGATATGCTCTCGTTTGATGACGGAGCTCCCTGTGAGATACGCAAGCTGCAAGGCTACTATGACGGTAACTGCGGCAAGCTGAGTATCCATGTGGCCTACCTATGAGTAAGGCTGCAACAGTAGACACAAAGCGTTTAAAGCAGGCAGTGCGGCGGCTAGGCACTGCTGCAGAGCGGAGTGCATCTAATGCTGTAAAAGTAGCAATAACACAGGCAAATGCGTTCTACATGTCTTTTGATGAGACTGAAGCTGTACCGTATGCTGTGAATGCAGAAGGACGGATAGTAGTCAGTAGTCGTAACCTGGACAACCTGGGAAGCATAGAGGACGTGCTTGCTGCACAAACGCAAATAGCTGTTGACACCATGAATGCTGTTGTACAGAGCGGTATTAAGGAGGTTCTAGAATGACAGATCTACTGCAGCGTGTAGCTGTTTATCTGGCAACTAAACTTTCCTTTAACCCGGGAGAGCAGGTGATGTGCTATGAGATGCCCGACAAACCCGATGTTTGCGTCTGTGTATATGAAAGTCCATCCACCCTAACGTCACCTCCACAGATAGATGCTGTTTCGCGTCGCCTGCGGATCTCTGTAAGGGCAGGCTCTAATTCGGCAGCTAACGAGCTAGCTGAAAAGTGCTGGCAGGCTATGTTAAATAGTGAGCCAGACAGCGTTCCTACAGGTTTCATTAAGCTGGATGAAGCTACCTATGTCTTCTCTGATCTGCGTAGTAAGCCCTTGTGGGAAAAAACAGATCAGCGTAACAGAAAGTACTTCAGCTTTGAGACAATCATTACAACCACAAAATAGGAGGAAATCAATATGGCTGGTAAAAGCGTACCTATTGGTCTGACCAACCTCGTTTATGCAATCATGGTCGATGACGTGCCGCCCACCACAGTCGGCGGCGATGATGGTTACACCACCTATGACTCTGCTGTGCGGATTCTGGGTGCCATCACTGCCAACTTCTCTCCCAACGCTTCCAACGACACCCTGTTCGCTGACGACGGCCCCTACGAGACTGCCAGCACCCTGGGCGCTATGAGCCTGGAGCTGAACGTCGCAGACCTGCCTCCCGAGAACCGCGCAGAGCTGCTGGGTGCCCAGTATGAGAACGGCGTCCTGATCCACACTTCCGAGGACATCCCGCCCTATGTGGCTGTTGGTATGTCTGTCAAGAAGTCCAACGGCGCTGACCGCTACATCTGGTATCTGAAGGGCAAGTTCACTGCGCCTGACGACAACAACCAGACCAAGGCCGACTCCATCAACTGGAACACTCCCACTATCACCGGCAACTTCCTGAAGCGCGACTCCGACAACCAGTGGCGTGTGTCCATCGACACCGATGACGCCAACGTCCAGGCAGAGACCAAGAACAACTGGTTCGAGTCTCCCAACGTCGGTACCCTGCAGCAGGTTGGCGCCATCACTCCCACTCCTGCAGCAGGCACTCTGTCCAAGGCCACTACTGAGAATGTGACCGTCGCCTGTGCGACTGAGGGTGCCACCATCGAGTACAAGCTGTCCACTGAGTCTACCTGGAAGACCTATGCCAGCGGTATTGCAACTGCAAGCTGGCCCAATGGTCGCCTGGTGCTGAACCTGCGTGCTTCCAAGGCCGGCATGGGCTCTCGTACCCTGAACGTGACCTACAACGTGACTGCCTAATAAGCGGTCACACCAAGTAACTTTTGAGGAGGAGACCGACCATGAGTGAAAACGTAACCAAGCTGCACGTTGCAGCCCCTGCAGCAGAGGAAAAAGCAGAGAACTCTTCTGCTGTATTCAAGCCCAAGCCTGTTGAGCTCGAGCTCAACGGTGAAAAGTATACGCTTGTATACGACCTCAACGCTTTCTGCGAGATGGAGACCATGTATGACAGCGTGGACACCGTCATCAACATGCTGATGGGTACTCCTGCACCCGACATCAGCAAGGTGACCTACTGCGATGCACCTTGTCAGTCTTCTGACATCAAGATCGATGGCAAGCCTCTGACAGAGTATATCCAGCGGCTGAGCGACACACCCAAGGCCAAGTACAGAGACACTCTGAATCTGCTGTGGCTGGGCGTGCTGCACGATCACACCAAGTTCACCGAGGATGGCGAGGTTGCCGGTTATACGGTCAGCAAGGCAAAGCTCGGCCAGGGCGTTACGCTCACCAATCTGCGTGAGGTCAACCAGAAGATCATCACCGCTGTTCTTCGTGATCTGCTGCCTGCTCTTGTCAATGCGAGCAAGAGCGCCGGAGACGATGCAAAAAACGCGGAGGCGCAGGAGTCCAAGGAATAAGCGCTACGGAGTCCTGGGACTGGCCGTTCCTATATTACGTGGGAACGGTCATTCTCAGGATGACCCCTAGACAGTTTTGGAAGTGTACTCCTGCGAAGTTAAATGCCTTAAATAACGTTCATGTAAGACTTAACACACCATCTACCGGACCTAAAGTGGCTAAGACAGTCGAGGAAGCTGGTATTGATATATAGGAGGGCGGCACATGGCAAATGTGTTTTCTACTGCTACCCTTGGATTGGGAGTAGACACAAGTAAGTTCATAAAGGGCATGTCTGGGGCAGTCAACGTTACAAAGACTGGCCTGAATCAAATGCGCCTTGGTGCCGAAGCCTTCGAAAGCCAGTGGAATGACATGACCGACGGAATTAAGGATACCCGTAGAATCATCTCCGGTATCCTTATTTCCCAAGGTTTTTATTCTTTAATGAACGGTCTTACGTTCGGCGCAACTGAGGCACTTACCTTTGCACAGAATATGGAGACTGCCGCAGTTTCCATGGAGTACTTTGTAGACGGAGCAGATAAAGCAGCTAAGTCGCTTGCGTTTCTACGTGAGATGAATGAATTTGCTGCACGGACTCCGTTTAGTACCGAGCAGGCACTAGAGATGTCTAAGTACATCCAGGCTGTTGGCATTAGTATGAATACTTCGAAGGCGTTCCTCGAAGTTGTTACTGATGCAGCTGCCGCCACCGGTGCTACAGAGGAAAACCTACAGCGCGTTATTTTTGCTCTTGGTCAGATGCAGACCAAGGGCCGTATTGCTAATGAAGAGATCAGACAGCTAGCAAACGCAAATATTCCTATCTATCAGATACTACAGGAAGAGCTCAACCTGACTGGCGACCAGATCTCTAACATCGGCAATTACTGGATAGATGCAGATAAGGCTATCGTAGCTATTCTACGTGGCTTAGAAAAGCGCTATGACGGTGCTGCAGATCGTATTTCTGATACCATGTCTGGTATGATTGATACGATTGCAGACAACTCCAAGATTATTGCGCAGGCTGCTGGACAGGGTGCATATGATGGCCTCAAGAATGTAATGACAGGCGTACGCGATATGCTTGATGAATATCGTGACACTGTCACCGAGTTCGGCAGCGCGGGTTTGTTCAATCAGATACTCATTGACATCGATCCTACTGGTGAAGTAGGTACACAGGTGCTAACGCTGATTGGCGATTTTAGACAGCTTGGTGCTGCAGCTATTGATCTGTATCATGCTGCGCAACCCCTTGTTGGGCTCTTCGGCAAAAGCTTGTACGCTGGTGTTGGTTCGCTCACAGTCGGCATGACGGGCCTTGCACAGGTTGCCGAAGGCGTAGTAGGTGTGCTTAACGAGCTCGGTATCACCTCTGGTACCACAGCCGAAGTTCTTGCACAGCTGTACATAACCTACAAGGTGTCCAGATGGATGATAAGCCTCGGCCAAGGCGCTCTGTTTGCTATGCAGGGCATGTACAATGCGGCTTCTGGTGTGTGGGCAATAGTGCCGGCTACTGTCACAGCTTCGTCTGGTGTAATGCGCTTGGTAGGCACCCTGGGAATACTGGCTGCTGTAGGAACAGCTGCATTTGCACTGTTTAATAACCTCGATAAGTTTGCCGGCTTAGAGGTAGATACCGGCGGCATGTTCCCAGAAGACTACAATAATGCCATGGACGAGTACCTAGCGGCCATGGAAGAGTACAACGCTGCCATTGAGAAGTACCAGCAGCAGTTTAATGCGCCGTATGAGTCCATTGATGACGGCGCAGATAAGGCTGTAACAGACATAGAGGATGTAGAGGAAGCTAGCAAAAAGGCTGCAAAAGCTGTACAGAATGATTGGGTAGCTGCTTTCGATGAAGTCTATCAGGTGCCCGACCAAAAGGATACTTCCGGTGGTTCCGGTCTCGAGCTGCCTGAGATGCCTGACCTTGGTGCGCTTTTGAAAGATCTTGCCTTTAAGTTCCCAAGCGTCGGTGAGACTGAGCTTACTATGCCAGAGTTTCCTTGGGAGGATGTTTTCTCTGGCGGTTTGCTGGATGACACTGCACTAAGTCAGGATTTCTGGAAGTCTTGGCTGCCTGGCATTATCTCTGCCGCTATTATTGGAGCCGCGGCTACAGCTGCCAAGAACCGTAAGGCTAGAATGGACATCAATGCTGACGGCGCTAAGGGTGCTAAGCCTGATGTCGACATGGATCCAAAGAAGGCACAGGCTGAGCTTACCAAGCTGCAGCAGCAACAGGAAAAGCTACTTAAGCGTATCCAGGACAATACTGCAGAGATTACAAAGAAGCTCGGCTATGCAAGCAATACCTCCTATGGCGTCGAGGGTCGGCCAACCACTGGCCTTGCTGGCACAGTAGAGCAGCAGCGGCTACTTGTTAAGGAGTTTAAGTCGCTCAACAGCACGGCTGGTAAGTACGGAGCAATCATCGGTAGTAAGGTAGATAACATAGCTGCAATTGCTGATGATGAGCGTGCACTACGCAGCGCACAGCTTCTGTTGAATAAGCAGCGCCTGGCTGCTATTGAAAAAGAGCTAAAAGCAGCTGGGATAACTCAGGGGCAGGTTGCAGCTCTGCTGGCTGAGCAGAAAGCACTGCTTAAAGAAAATGTCAAGCTTGCACAGGTTGCACAGGGCAGTGACATATCTAGCCTGACAGCAGAAGGCCTAAAGCAGCTTGTTGAGCAGCAGGCAAAGGGTATCGTAGATGGGTTCGATACTGTAGTATCTAAGACGGTGCCAAAGTATACTACCACAAGGAACCCCTTAACTGCTGCTGATGTGCGCGAGCTGTTTACTGCAATTGATGAGTTCACAGCAGTTGGTGATAACCTGCGTGTAATGCTACCTGCTTGGGCAGACAGCAATGCTACACAGGCACAGCGTTTGTATAACTACCTAACAGCACAGTCTAAAGAGCTCAGCAGCATTAGAAAGCTGCTTCTGAGCGGTGATATGCCGGCCATCGAAGCTCTTGAGCGCTTTGTAGCATCTGTACAGAATATTGACACCGGAGCACTAACTGGTGTTAATGTGCGGCCGCAGTACGAAGCGCTGGCTGAACCTGTCCAGGACGCTGTAAAGCGCCTGAGCAATATAAATGACTATGTTGTGCAGCTCACTGATGAAGCTATCACGGCAAACAAGGATAGAAAAGCAGCTGCAGCGGCACGTAAAGCAGCAAGTGAAGCTGCTGCAGCCAATGCCGCAGAGCAGCTACGCCTTGCAAGAGAGGCTGCAATAGAAGCTAAGAAGGCAGCGGCACGGGCGGCTGCAGCTAATCTGTCTTATTATCCGACAGGTAAGCAGCTAGCTGGTATGCTGGATGGTCTTGGTATCAAGCGGCCTACGGAGGCTATTGCACTGTCTGATATCGTTGCACTAGACAGTCGTGGCGTAATAAGCCAGGCCGTGAGTGAAATTAAGGCAGGCATTAAGTCCATAGAAGCTTCTAGCCTTAGCGATACAGCAGCGATTAAATCTACGCTTCGCGCGATAGATGCAAACATGCAGCTTATCCGCGACAATGGTGGCGAGCTTAGAAAGAATCTTGATACACATGTAAGAGCTCTCGCACGGCAATTCGGTGTTGAGCTGTCTGACGCTACTGCCACAGTCGTGCCTAAGCTAAATACGCTGAATGCACTGGTTGCTGGTTTCCAGGACGTACTGCCCAGCAGTGGCTTGGCAGCTACCGCAGGACAGGCAGTGGTAGGTGGCAAGCTGCCTCCTAGCCTCGCAAAGCTGTTCGGCAGTATCGAAAATGCTACACAAGCTTTGCTGTCCGGTACTACTCTTGGTAAAGCTACACTTGGCATTGGTGCTTTTGACGGCAGTGATGTAGATCTTATCGTCAAAGCTTTTGGAGACACTTTCCCTGGTCTAAAGCAGCTTACTAAGCGCGATGCCAGCTTTGCGGTGGAAATCGCAAAGGTAATGGGCAACTACCTTGAGCCACTGGTCGCCTTTGCTGCACAGCAGCAGTGGCAGACAGCAGGCGGCGAGGTAATGCGCGGCGGCTATAAGGCGATTGCAGACGGCGTAGCACAGATAGATACAACCGTTAAATATAACGGCAAGCTGCTATCTAATGATATAAAGACTGTTTCTGGTAGCGCAGCCGAGGCATATAAGCAGGGCTCTAAAGAGCTCCTTGGGGCTGTTCGTAGCCTAGATGCTGATATGCTCAAGCTTGTGCGTCCTGAGCACTTCTATCAGCTAGGAATGCAGGCAGCTGCTTTTGATGATACGCGTTTGGGCATGACCATCTTTAATCGCGACTTTGATATTCGCGATGCGGCAGATGAGTTGTACAACGTGTTCATTCAGAAGATGCAGACATACGTGCCAGACGGACGGATTTTCTCTGTTGATGCTGTGTCGCGGTATGATGCCATCAATGCGGGTAGATTCGGCAATGTTGAAGAGCTTGTAGACAGCTATGTCAGAGAAGTGCTGCTTCCTACGCTGGGCATTCCGGCAGATGCTTTTGATGCTGCTCTCAGTGGTAGCGTTGAGGAGCTACAGGCGTTTGCCGATACCATGCGCAAGGCGCGGCTGGATGTCATCGGTGCTGCTACTACTCCTTACATGGTCAACTATACCGACGCACAGATAAGAGCGCTCGATATTGCTGGTACATCTAAGGCAGTGAAGCAGCTGAATGAGCTGATTGCAGCAGTTGCACACAATGACGCGCTGCCTAAGTTCTTACACAGCTACATTGTTTTTAATGAGCAGGCCGGAGAGCTTGCAGGAACGGTCGCCGCTATCGATCTGAACAGCACACTGCGGCAGTATCGTAGAATGAGTGAAAGCGCTACGAAGTGGGCGCAGAATATTCTAAAGACTTCTGAAAAGTTTGATGCTGGTGCCATATCGCACAAGCTGATGGGTGCTGTTGACACTCTGGTCAATAACTATATCTACGACGTAGCTCGCCTGGGTAGTGCTGATGCTACTGCGCTAACACAAAAGACTGCGGAGCAGTTAAGAGCGCTGGCCGCGGAGGCGCGGCAGCACGTGAATGGTGCGGCTTCTGAGTTGTTCGCTGGTACATCCGCTACCGCGGACAATATGAGCCTGTTTGCGCGCTCTCTGGAGACGCTAGCTGATAACCTAAGCGATACGGGTCGTACAGCCAGCCTGCTACGTACTGTAACAGACAAGATTGCAGGCATAAACGCGGCGATAGATGCGCATGCAAAAGTGCTGCCATCTATGCAGCAGACATTTACAGGTCTTGGTAGAAACCTTGAAGAACTGTTTACACTGCTTGGTATGTCCTCCAATGAGGCTGCCATCGGTGTGATGCGGCAGATTGAGCAGTATACAGCTATCGCAAAGCAGCTATCTGGTACGCAGTACTTTGATGAGCTGTTTGGCAAAATTGAACTGCCCTTCCACGTAGCTTCCGTCAAAGAAAGCGCACGGTACACTGCAAAGGTTCTGAGTGACGCTGTCAATGACGGTCTGCTGACTGTGGCGGATGGTCTAACTAAGCAGTTTACTGCTGATGTGTCTGCTCTTGTGCCTGATGCAAGCGGTATTACCATAAAGTTTGTTGGTGATCTTGCATCTGAGCCGCTTAAAATTCCTGCATCGCTGTTCTTCGATTTTGAAACAACAGACCTCATCACGCAAACACCTGGTGGGGCGATCATGCCAGAAATCACTCAGTTCTCTCTGCTGAATGAGAAGACTGGTGAGATCTATAACTGGCTAATCGACCACGGCGAGCGCAACGCTGAAATCCTTGCACGCATGCAGTCTATTGACGGTGTTGGCGAGGCTTGGCGTGCGTATTCTGTGATGGATCTGGCGAACGGCGTGAGTCTCAATCAGGCGGTGCAGCAGATCAGGAGCCTGGTGGACAGCCTGGACGGTACGCTGACTGGCTATAACGCTGTTAACCTGATTCATGCAGGTGGTGGCTTTGATGCACAGCTGCTGAAGAGTCTTGGCATTGATCTTGCGGATAGATTCAGCAAGGATGTTATGACTCAGGCATCGCAGATAATGGCAAGATATACAGGTAGCTACACAGCAATGGATCTGAGCTCTCTGTATGCTATTGCTACTGGTGTGCAGGCCAGCGGTGCACACAACGCTGCTACTGACGTTCAGATGACTGCTGCCATCCAGCAGGCAATCACCAGTGGGCGCTTCGAGCAGGTAGTTAAGAACGCTGCTGCAGAGGGCTTCGCGGGTGGCATCAAGAATTCGCTCTTGGCTGCCTCCAATGCTATCACTCCGCTTAACGTGTCTACTGATGTAACAGAGGCGGTAGTAGAACAGTTTGCAAAGCAGTCGCTCCTTGCACTACCTGAGAAGTCTCTACTCACCCTGGCAGAAGAGGCTGCGCGTGCTGCACAGGAAGCTGCAGACGCGGCTAAGAATGCACAGGCTGCCGCTGATACTACTGGTGAGGCATTTAGAACTGCTTCTGAAATAGGTGCCGATGATGCAGCTAAGCGTGCGGCAGCTGGCGGCGCTGATTTCTGGGGCGTGCTTAAGGGCATGTTCAGAGACGCCACATCTGGTGGTCTGTTTGGCACGCTGTCTGACGAGGTAAAAGCAAACTTTAAGACCTTCTGGCAGCGCATGACCAATGCTGCAGATAGCTGGGCAGAGGCCGCTAAGGGCACTAAAGGTATACAGGATATCTTTGATTCTTGGGACACTCTGGTAAAATATAACCTCGGCAGCGACACCAACCCCGAAAAGCTCATAGAAGGTATGAGCAAGCTGCGTGCCAGAAAGGTAGCAGCTGAGTGGGCCGTAGAGATGGGCGCAGCTACAGCCAACACAGATTGGGTTAAGCAGGCGCTCAAGGACTATGACGATGCACTTACAGAATATAGCAAGGTCTCTAAAGCCTTCTATAAGGCAGTAACAGAAAATATCGCCGGTGGGCTACAAGGCTTCGAGAACGATAAGGTCATTATTCAGGCAATAAACGATCTTTCTGATAACGCTAAGTATCTGGCATTCACTCTTGATCCAGAAACTGGCGCTATGAAGCTAATCAGCGATAACCTTCTTTCCAGCAAGGATGAGATCGGTACTGCGTTTAGGCAGTATGCTGCAAGCTTCCTAGAGCAGTCTAAGATACCAGTAGATTCTATTGACGACTTCTATGAAGAGCTGCTTCGCGCTGTTGCTTCTGGAAATCTTGATGACCTGTCTGATGGAGCAAAGGTGTTGAACAATGCCTTTAATGCTTTCGGACAAACAGCTGTCATCTATGATATTTCTGATGATCTGACAGATGCTGCTGCCCGCATTAAGTATGCTGGCACAGGTGCTGCTGATGCAATAAATGCGTCAGCGGATGTGGTCGCGGGGTCTTTCAAGAGTCTTGGCAGTAAGCTAATTAACGGTGTTGGTGGCTTCGGTATAATCGATGTCGCAGCTGCTGGCCTTGAAGGTGTGTTCCAGCACTTTAGCGATGTGAACGCCGGTAAGCAGCTCCAGGCGTACCTTGGAAGCAGCGATTCCACTAGTAAGCTAGTTGAGGCCCTAGCTGCAAACGGCTATAATATTGGCGAGCAGATTGGTGACAATGTATACAACGCTGTTGGTCAGGCAGTCGGTCAGGGCCTAGTGGTCGGCATAACTGGATCGCTTGCAGCGACAGCAGCCGGCGCAAAAATTGGTGCTGCACTTGGTAGCGTTATTGCACCAGCAATTGGTACTGCCCTTGGTGCTATCGGGGGTGCCGTAGTTGGTACAGTAGTCAGCATGGTGACAGATACTGTAATTAAAGCCACCGGTGGTAAGACAGCTACTAACCTTTATCTCGATGATTATATTAAGCAGCTAAATACAGGCAGCGTGCTAACTGCTGATATGATTGCAGAGGCAGAAGAAACGCTTGGACGAGCACTAACAGAGAAAGAAAAGACCGATCTAGAAGAGCAGTCCAGGCAGATGCTCACATTCCAGACTATGGCCGGCGCTAAGGGCGGCCTCTGGGAAAACGGTGACATAAACAAAGTGCTATACGGTAGCTCTAACAAGTCAAACGATGTTGAGCTATCACTACGCCTGGCCACCGCCTTAGAGGCATTTGATACCTCTAAGATCGGTTCGTTTATGCACTATAATGGAAACACCGGCACATCCTCTAAGTATGTGACAGTGTCTGATCCAGACGTGCTGGAACAACTAGAGGAGCTGCTTGGCGTTGAGCTCGAGCTCAAAGAGCTCTCTGGCACTTCTAATAAAGTTCTCTATGATGCTACGCATAATCGCTATCTTGAAGGTTCGACTGCCAATCTCGAGGCGCTGGGCGAGGCTGTTAAGCTGCTCTATACACAAGGCAACAGTTCTAGCAAGATTACCTCTGAGATTCAGCGCCTTGTAGATGGTAACGAAGCGCTGTCCGAAGCAGTGATTGCTAGCGTTGGTGAATCTACTGTGATGGCAGCTGAGGCGCTTGCCGATTATCTGCCCATCTATAACGAGATGACTGGCTCGCAGCTCACTATGGACTACGTTGATGAAACAATGGGTCTTGGTGCAGCGCTTATTGAGCAGATGACCCAGATGTATGACGCTATAACAGCGGATTATCTGGCACAGGCGGAAGCAAGAAAAACTGATACCTGGAACAGAGACATTGCAGCCGGTGACACGTCTACTACAATCTGGGGAGCTAACCTTGCAGGCGTAACGCAGGAAACACTCGATGAGCTGGCAACATTTGGCATCAAGCTCAGTGAAGCCAGCACCACCATTGAAAGTGAGCTAACTGGCGCTATCGAGCAGACGTATGTTACACTACAGACCTCTGCTGACACCATTAAGGAGAATCTTGCTGGCTGGCAGATTGATGCCAGTAACTACGCTAAGCTGGACTTCAGTCAGCTGACTGTAACTGCGGAAGATGCAGAGATTCTGGCCTCTGCTGGTATTCAGATTAACGGCGATGGTACAGTGACCTTTATGAAGGCAGAAAACGCCGGAAATACTGGTGCCACACGTGACCTAATGCTGGATGCCACATCTTTCTCTGATAGCGTAATAGCTGCACTGCAGTCCCAGAGCATTGCACTGGACTTTGAGGCAAAGTCTCTAAACTTTGACACGGCGTCTCTGCAGGAGAACCTAACTGGCGCCATGTTTAAGCTTCCAGATAACTTCTCTGCTTATGCAAGTGAGCAGGTAAAAGAAGCTCTGGAAAACATCGGCGATATAATGGACAGCGGCTACTTTATGATCACTGACCAGGCGGTCTTGAATGGTAATAGAACTATTCAAGGCTACCTAGATGGCATGATCGGCGCAGAGAACGTAAACACCAAGGTAGCAACTGCGCTTGGCAACATAGATGCACTTATTCACCAGGAAGGTGCAACAGTTGCCGCCAACATCGCTGAGTGGGCAGACGGAATAGTGATGCCCTCCCCGATACCTGAGGAGGAAATGACCGCTGAAATCGAAGCAGCTTTTGCAGAGATAGGTGTGTCCTTCACGGAGTATGCTGGGCAGTATATGATGGTCGTAAACCAGGCTGGCGAGCATCTATACGACGGTATCACATATGTAGACAAAGAGAAGTGGATGAGCCTGGATGCTTCTCTGCGTACAGCACTTGAAGACCTGGGTGTCACCGTTACTGAGGTTGGTAACCAGGTAATGGTCGATCTAAGTGGTACCTTCAATAACGGCATAAATGACGTTGTAAATCTGTTCATTGCACAGCCAGATGTATGGAACCAGATTCCAGAGTCTGTGCGGGCATACCTGGAGCAGGCTGGTATTGTATCTGAAGAGGGCTGGCTTGTTCTTAAGAACATCGGTGAAGGCAAGCTTACAGAGATTCAGGGAGCCTGGATTACTCTGTGGGACGGCATCTCTGATGATACGCTAAACACGCAGATCGAAACTATAGACGGTACTAAGACAAATCTTGCAACGCTGGAATCTGCTGTTGATGATGGTTTGCTGAAGATAGCAGGCGTAGTAGATTCGTCTGAGATACCTGAGCTCACCGAAAACCAGATAGCTGTTCCGTTTAAGAACCTTCCTCCAGAAATTCAGGAAGCACTACAAGGACAAGAGGGCTTAAAAGGCAAGCTAGAGGGCTCTAATGTAATCCTTGAAAATGCGACAAAGTCTGCATTTGCTGGAATGCTCGAAGAGCTGGGTGCGGCGGCGACTAATGCTGAGGGCACAGCTAACGAGATGGCTACAACCATTGAGACAGCTGTTGTAAACGCGATGTCTCGCATTCAGCAGCTCGCAACGCTGAGTAGTCAGCTCGGTAGCACTGGAGCACTGTGGTGGAAAGAGGATAACTACCTCGGCAGTGGCCAGACAGTAAATGGTGTCGTATATTATCCTGAGATTAACTCTAAGGGTGAAATCGTTAAGTACTGGTACTTCACCCCTGAGGGCGCCAGAAAGTCTACTACATCGCTGCCAAAGAAAGCAGACGGCGGCGAGGCAGAGGGCCTAACGCTTACAGGTGAGCTGGGGCGCGAGATGGCCATACTGCCGGACGGCTCCATCAAGATGCTTGGTGCCAATGGTCGTGGCGAGCTGGTCAACCTGCCCGCGGGCACGCGTGTACTCAACAACGAAGATACCGAAGCAGTTCTCAAGTATGCTGGGCCGCTTAAGAGTATCGACAAGCTTGCTACTGGCAATACTACTATTAAAGAAACAGAGCTAGCAAACACAGGCACTGCGGCTACTGTAACTACCGCACCGGCTGAAGAATCAGTAGAACTATCTGATACAACAACAGGCAATCTTGATAGCATCATAGCAGCACAGATGCTTGTGCATAAAGATGCTATGGAAGTAGCCATACGCGGAAGCACGGCAGCTATTACAGAGTATCTTGCAACGCTAAGTGCTGACGAGCAGCAGTGGCGTGCAGACAGCATTAAGCAGCTGCTTACTGGCATTGAGTCTGTGTCCAGTACACTACAAAAAACTGCAAAGGACATTACAGGTGAGATCAGAAGCGCTGCCAGTAGCATAAGCTCTGCCGTATCTTCTGCAGTACGCGCCGGCTCCAATCTAGCAGGCATCGGTAGTCAGATAGGCAGTTCGGGTAGCTCCAGCAGCTCTGGTAGCACTGGTGGTAAGCGCTACCCAGGGCACTGGTACACTGAAGATGGTGAGACTGTTGATTTCGCCACTGTAGTCAAGGATACCGGCTCAGTAGCCAATGCTTTTAAGGAGCTAGGTTACGAAAAGAACGAAAATGGTCACTGGACTAAACCAAAAGGATCTGCACGCGGTTCGCTAGTTACGCAAGATGCTTTGTACAGAGCCGGCGAACTTGGTCTAAATGAAGCAATCATTCCTCTGGAGCGGCCAGACGTACTATCTAAAGTCGGCGCTGCTATTGGCGCCGAGGTTAGTGGTATCGGCTCACAAGATACTGGTTCTTCTGTTACCTATATTCTGTTTACGGATGAGGCCATCGCGCAGCTAGACAGTCTACTGGCAGCACGCCTACTCAATAACAAGGATGCTATGGAAGTAGCAATTCGTGGGGCGGTAGCTGCTATTACTGAAGCACTACACGCAACGAGCGAATCTGCGAACAGTAAGCAAGACGATATGCTTGCGAAAATTACTGCGCTGAGCAAGGAGCATCTAGAAACTGCGTCACAGAATGCTTCTGAGATAGTTGACGCAATTGATGCAGCAGCAGATTCTATTTCGTCTGCCGTGGGTAGCATTAGCTTTGGCTCAAACCTCGGCTTCGGCGGTGCGGGTATTGGCAGCGCATCTGGTGGAGGTAGTTCAGGCGGTGCTAGATATCCAGAGCACTGGTACACTGAAGATGGTGAAACTGTTGATTTTGCCACAGTGGTTAAAGATACAGGTTCAGTATCTAACGCCTTTAAGGAACTAGGATACGAGAAGAATGAAAACGGTCATTGGACTAAGCCAAAAGGCTCTGCACGCGGCTCGCTCGTTACCAAAGATGCTCTGTACAGAGCTGGCGAGCTCGGCCTAAATGAAGCAATCATTCCTCTTGAGCGTCCTGATGTGCTATCCAAGGTAGGTGCAGCGATCGGTTCCAGCATGCCAAGTATAGGTAGTTCTGATACTACTTCCACTGCTGTGTATGCACTATTCACTGAGGAAACTCTGGCACAGTTGAGCAATGCATTTAGTCCAATGCTGCTGACAAATAAGGATGCAATGGAAATAGCCATTCGTGGCGCTACATCTGCAATAACTGAGGCACTTTCACAAACAGAACACACGCAGGAGCAGAGCTTTAGTAACGTAGTAAGCGTGCTTGAAGACTCCACGCGAGAAGTTATTGAGCAGCTTGGTGACAGCACAAGCGCTATCCGTGATAGTATTGATGATGCTGCTTCTTCGATCACTTCGGCTATTGGCAAAATTAACATAAGCGTCGGTTCCAATCTGCCTGGCGGCATTGGTGGTAGCTCAGGCGGCTCTAGTGGTAAGCCTGGCGGCATTGGTGGTAGCTCAGGCGGCTCTAGTGGTAAGCCTGGCGGCGTTATTGGTAACATTGGTAGTATAATAGGAGGCCCTATAGGCGGAGTAATCGGCGGTCCAGTAGGCAGCATAGTAGGGGGCACCATAGGCGGAATAATTAGTGGCGTAGTAGGCGGCCTAACTGGCAAGAAGAACAAGAAGAGCAAAATTAAGGGTTCTGCCCGTGGCTCGCTTATCACAGAGGACGCTCTGTACAGAGCTGGTGAGTTTGATCTAAATGAGGCAATCATTCCTTTGGAGCGGCCTGACGTACTGTCCCAAGTCGGTTCCGCGATTGCTGCGTTTATGCCGCAAGACAGATATAAGCTGCAGGCAGTGTCTGGCATGACAAACGCAGGTGTAACAGCACTGCAGCGTCCGGTAAATCCGGTTGTCCAACAAATGAATGCCGATACTATGGCGCAGCGTGTACTAGAAGCTGTACTACCTCAGATAGCTTTTGCAACAGCTTCCAATAACGATGGTGATCGTAGACCGCTATACGTAGGTACGCTGATTGCAGATGAGCGTGGGCTACAGGCCCTTGAGCGACGGCTATACGATATCCGCGTATCTGAGAGTTCTCGTAAATGAGAAAGGAGTCCATGACTATGTCTTTTAACGGCTTTTATATTGATGGTCAGCGCATAAAGAATCCATCTGGCTTTAACCCAGAGTATTATACGCTGACAAAATCCACGCGAGTGGCCAATGGAGACATGGTCATGGACTTCGTGGCAAACAAGCGTAAATTTAATCTTACATGGAGCGTTATTTCAAACAGGGAACTTAATCCAATAATTGACATTCTTTGGCGTAACCTGGCTACTACTAAGGAGTGCTTTCACTGGTTTGAATACACCGAAGATGGCACGACGCATAAGGTTAGAGTATACGCAGGTGCTATACCTATTAACCTTCACAGAGCTGATGGGCATCTATGGATCTGGAAAGATGTTAAGCTAAGCTTGATTGAGAGGTGACGTAGCATATGTTGGAAACTTCTGCTCGATATAAAGAGTTTGTATACGCCCGCGATTATGCGCGTCACTTTCTTCCAGAAATCATCTTAAAAATTATTGATGTTGCGGCTAGGGGCCTTGGAGTATATGTAGCTTCTGATGAGGCATATTACAGCAAAATATCTCAGCTTACTGATGAAAACTTTAACGGCGCATTTACTTGGGGAACCCTCGAAGATTTTCAGTTCTTGTTAGATAGCACTAAGGGCATAATGCCTGTACTGCCTTCTGGCCAGCTAGGGTTATGCACGGAGCGTATGTCTGACGCTAACGGAGTATTCGATCCACCTATTGTTCTAACATGTACCTACAAAGACAAGGTTACTACAGTAGGACGCACACTGCTTTTCGACACAAACTTCGATGCTGTACCAAGCGACATAGAACTTGAGTACTACTCGACTGGCCTGCTGGTACACAGTGTCCATATAACAGATAATGCGTCCTACACAGTCACGAGTGCTGAGGGCGTAGATGCCTATGACCGCGTTGTAATTAAGTTCAATAAAACAAGCAAGCCTTTCAGGCGCTTGCATCTTATCGAAGATATTCCTGGAATATACTTCGCATACGGTAGAGAAGAGGTAGTCAGTATTGATATAAACCAAAGTGTCAGTATTTTCAGTAACGAGCTTATTGCTGGTGAGGTTATCTTCCAGGTAGAAAACGCTAAGAAAACTCTGGACATTCTAAATCCAGACGGTTTTGAAAAATACCTACGGCAGCAGCAGCCTGTGGAAATAAACTTCATAATGGTGTTTCCGGATAACACAACAGAGCGCGTGCCCGTCGGTCTGCTTACGCTAACTGAATGGAAATCACAGAAAGGCTCCATAAACGCACAGTTTACTGCAAGAGATGGCATTGCCGCTCTAAATAGAGAGGAATACATAAAGGGGACATTTCCTAGAGTCCCTGTTAGCTTGTATGAATATGCTGAGATCGTTCTTAAAGACGCAGGTCTATCTGACTATATAATAGACTCTGAATTCATGAACATATACACCACTGCACCTTTGCCTATTGGCTATCATAAAGAGCTGCTCCGCTTAATAGCGCAGGCCGGTCAAGGAGTTGTGCTGCCTATGCCTAATGGCAGCGTGCACGTTAAGTATATCTCACCACTGGTAGCAGCGGTAAATCTGGTTAGCAATTCTGCTTTTGATAAGGATTTTGAGGGCTGGGAGCAAACAGGCTTTAGTGTCAGCACTGAGTATATCTTTTATGGTAAACAGTCTATTCTTAGCAGCACTGGTTCTTTGTCACAAAAGATAAACACTGTTGCTGGGCATAAGTACTTTATCAGATTTTATGTGTATGCAGAAGCTGAGCAGACTGGTGGTGTCTTTACTGCATATGCTAATGAAACTGCAATATCAGCAAACCTTGCTGAAGCTAACCTTAAGCTTTCTGCGTGGGATCCTATTTACACAGTATATACAGCTGATGCTGCAGAGACACTGTTACGCCTAGAGACTGAGCGCACCAGCATGTATGTAGATGCTTTTCAGATGCTCGACCTAACCGTCATGTATGGCGTTGGTAATGAGCCTGATGCAAACTGGTGCCAGAAAAATATACGCTACTTTGAGCTAAGCCTGTCTGTTCCTGGTGTGCGCGGGCTGCGTCCAGTGGATGAGCTGACGTACCAGATATTGTTGGATTCCCCAGAAATAACAACTATCCAGCCAGCTAGATCTATTGAAACAAATATCTACAGCTACGATACTGAGGCCGAGGTTTCTGAGATCTATAAAGGCCAGCGCTATATATCGGGAACGGAAACATTTGACATAAAGTTTAATAAGCCGGCAAAAGAGTGCAAAATAACTCTATCCTTTGTCACTGAAGGCAGTGACAGTGGTGAGAGCGGCGATAAAGCAACTGAAAACCCCGCGCCTGTTCTAGTCAGCAGTACCATATATGCACAAGCTGCTACGCTGCGTGTAGCTGCGGTTGGCAACGTACAAATACTTGTAGAAGGCAAAGCTGTGATGGTCGACACTAGTCTGTTGAAAGTAGACAGTACAATGGATCAGACGCTGCTCGCAGAAGCAAAAGCGCAGACTATTGACAACAAGCTCATAACAAATAAAACAGTTGCAGAAGATGTCACAGCGTTTGCCACATACTGGTATAGTGGCAGATATTCCTACAACTTTGATTGGCGACAAAACCCAGCAATTCAGCTATATGATCCCGTAACCGTACATGACGATTTTGATCGTAATAATACGGTGTTGATTACCGAGCAGAACATCGACTACACAGATGGTGTGCTCGGTGGAAGCTCTAGGGGGGTGTGTTAATGCTTTTCTCAAAGTATGAGCAAGTACTATTAACAAACGGCCCTCCAGCAGAGAAAATAGAACTGCAGGCAGTAGTTGATGGAAAAAAAGAAACTGTCATATATGCCTGGTGGACGCCAGTTACAGACAGAACGCTCACTGATTGTGTGTATGGCAATAAGAAGGGATGCATAGATAGCACACTTCTTAATAGACTTGAGTCAAACACAGAGTTTATAAAGCATGCACTAGATGAGATTAGTCAGTGGTATATACAGCCTCGCCTTGTTGATTTTACTTGGCGGCGTGAAATGTATATTTACTTTTCTGATTTTGATAGGCTGCAGAATAACATAGCTGGTTTGCGTGCATCTGGTATTGTTACACCAGAAACGCCAGAAACACTTTTCTTGTCCGCAGATAGCCTACCACATTTCACAGTCATAAATAACTGGGAAGAGTGCTTATTGCGAATATATCTCAAGCTTAAGGAGCTGTCCTACATTCCTCAGCGAAAGCTTGGTGCGTTCGTATTAGGCGATAACTATTGGATGCAGGTTTTACGGAGGTAGTATAATGGCAAAAGTAAGAAGTAATGAAATACTGGAAAAAGCTTTGCCTACTGATCCAGGTGCCATTCCGCGCTTTGATATTAAGGCACCTGACGGTAGTGTGCTAGCTTCAGACGTCACTCTAGAGCTGAAAAACAAAGTTCTTCAGAGTGGCATGCCAGTAGACAAGCAGGCAATAGACGAGTGTCTAGCAGCTTCTGGTGCTGTCTATGGTGACAAAAAAGCGCTTGTCCTTGACCAAGAAAATTTTGTGCTGTTTGATGGCGCTCCTGTGCGCATAAAACTGTTCGATACTTTGTCTGGCGCTTGTACACTGAATGTTAATGAAACGGGTGCAAAGCGTATAAAAACGAGCAGTGGTGAAGACCCGGACGGCTTCATAAAGGACATGTGGGTTGACCTTGTCTACAGTACTGACAAAGATCAATATGTAATAATTGGCGGCGGTGCTACTTATTCACTAGGCACTAACATAAATATTCTCGAGGAGGTAGAAAGCATGAAATTTTGCAAGGTAGTTACACTCGATAGTGGCGAGCAAGATAACTACTCAGAGTGGCTGCGCCTTGGCGTGATAACAGGAATATGTGAAACAGAGAACTATCGCTGGTATGCACGTCTTTGTGAGGCACAAAAGGTAGTTGAATTCTTGCGCGTGTCTAAGAGCGGTGGCGCTGCAGACTACTTCACTTCGCCTACTTTTTCTACTGCGCCATTTCCCGCGCCATCCTTGACCTCTGTTAGCAACAATGAAGATTATGGTTTTACTGCTACTGGTAAGCTGCAGCTTATACCAGTAAGGAACGGTGACAGCATTCTCTTTGCTGCGATAACCGGCTTTTATAGTCAGGACCACGAGGGCAGCGACTATAAGTACGTTAACACTCCTGGTATTATGGTGGGCGTGGTTTTTCCTGATCTGAACGTTTACGTTGATGTAAATTTGATCAAAAACTATGCAACCGGTGATCGCACTGGTGGTATCGCTCTTGCCCTATGTACACAGATTGGTTTGCTGAACGGTTATTTGTCTGATGACGGTAGTACTCTTTTCTATAGTGGCTTTTCTGCATACACCAGCTTCGGTACTACTGGCGCAAGAATGTTTCCAGGCGTACTAAGAGCGCTTAATACAGCTTCTCACACGCTTATATGGGAATACATTGGTACTAGTAAGCCTACTGCCTCCCAAGGACGTGCTGTTTGGGTTCTAAATGAAACAAAGGCACTGTGGTTTGCTGGGTTTGGTAATGCTACTGCCTGCTATGCTGCTGGATATATGTCTTTCTCAAAAGCAGCTGCACCAACACATGAGACACCAATCGGCAGCAGTGCTGCATGGCAGAGTCTATTATCTGTTACATACAGACTGCCTTTCTGTACAGGCTGGTATGTAGCTAGCGATGGTAGTGAGGTAGGTATTATTGGATTTAACACGTGCGGCCCAGGTGGTACAACAACCGCTTATGGCGGCTACGCAAAGCTAATAGCTATTAACCCTAGAAGCAATAGTGTGCGCACAAGCAGTCGGCTAATTGCCATAGAAAGTAGCGGGGATCAAAGTCGCGTTTCTTGGTTCTGTCTTCCTGGATACGCTGATAAACCCTATATCTTCTTTACTGGTGCCGCCCTTAGCAATGCTTCATATGGCTGGCAGGCCCCCGCTCAGCTGATACGCAGGGAAACAGCTGCTACCGGTATTTCGTTAGACCTGCTGGGGGGTAATCTACGTATACCTGTTTTTATTGACTGCTTTGCAATATATGATTATGTGCAAGGCGCACAGTATAGGACGGAGTATATTATGAACAGCTCTCTTCGCATTGCAGATTTTTTAAGAAAGAGCGGCTGCTTTACTGGAGCTACTGGTATTGTTGCCTTTTCTGATGGCACAGTGGCTAGCGTTACTACAAGCGGCGTTATCTGGCACTGTGAAGAAGACGGCGTATATAAATTTATTATGGTTGGTGGAGGTGGTCCGGGTAGTATGAAAAAAGCCGGCAATGCAGGTAGCCTTGCTGTTGCTTGTTGCTATGTGGCGGCAGGTACTGACGTGCTTATTTCGCCCGGGCATGGTGGCGCCTCATTGCCTGACAACAACGCTCCAAGCGTAGTTGGTGTCTATACAAATGCAAGCGAAGTTTCTATGGGTCCTGGAGCAGCCGGTAACACTACTGTAACTGTGGGCGACAAGATATTTTTGGCGACAGGCGCTAGAGAAATGCAGTCAAACGGGCCAGGAGCCTACGGTGGAATAAACGGTGACAACACTCGTAACGACGAGTCTCAGCTTGGCGGCGGTGCTGGTGGCTATGATCTAACAGTATACGGTGGTAGCGGTGTTGATTATCAAGGAAGCCAGGCATTTATGCCAGACAGAAATGGTGGTAGAAGTAGTGTAACAGGTATGCCATCCGGTGGCACAGGTTATGGTGCTGGCGGTACGCGCTTTCAGCCAGGCAGTAATGGTTGTGTTGTAATTATTAGATAAGGAGGCAGATAGTATGAAAATAAATAACATTCCTTTAATGTCCTATGACGCTAACGACAAAGAAGCTAATCTTGTGTTTGAGACGCAGGATGTGGAAGCAGTAAAAGCCTGCATAACAGCAGAGATAGTCGTCCTTAATTCGGTGGACGTGCCAGTGCTGCACCTAAACGGCTACACAATCATAGACACAATAAGCATTGCACCTCAAGCGGGTACTGTCGCTGTACGGATTCTTAGACAGAATCTACTGGTGCTGCAGCATGAGGAGAGTATTAAGGACCTTGAGCAAGAAAATAAGGTTCTAAAGGCGCAGCTTGAGGCCTCGATCCAATCCAACCAGATGCTGGAGGACTGCCTAGTAGAAATGGCAGGGGTCGTTTATGCGTGACCTAATCGCCCGAGCGGCGTTAGGAATATATTTCTTACTTCAGAAAGGAGAAGAACAAATGATGGCTATGTTGTTCGCATGCAGAGTGATTGAGGAGCGCACCAAGTTCGATCAGGTGCCCCGGCTGCTGAAGCAGCAGGTTGCCGACATCATCATCAATGATTTCGGCATGCCCGAGATCATCCCCACCGAGTTCGGCGGGACTCTGGAAGAGGCTGCTGAGTAAGCAGTAGTGAAACTGGGGCGACGTGGCGTCGCTGCTGCGTCGCCCCACTCTTCCAAAAATCTCTAGGAGGAATAGCTTATGGCGGAAGTAGTTATCTCGTCTATTAAGATCACTGCTGCAGCTGTAGCACCGGAAAAAGTAACAGTTGGTGCAGAAATATATATCAGCGCAGTAGTCGTAGAAGAGACTACCCGCTATACATATCCTGATGCACCAGTATTAGGCACTACTCTCATGAGTAGGACAAATGAACTACAGATTAAACGAGCGTTAAGAAAGGACTGACGTATATGGCAATCAAATCGGTAGTGGCTACCATTAACGGCCAGGAATATACGCTTAACTGGAACGCAGAGAACAGTCGGTATGAGGCGACTATCTCTGCACCGAGTAAGAGCTCCTGGTCACAGGAAGACCACAAGTATGACGTGCAAATCAAAGCAACCGACGACGCAGGAAACACAACCACTGTAAACCGCGATACCCCTACGCTGGGCGACGATCTGCAGCTGCGGGTGCTTGAGAAGGTTGCGCCTACTATCACAGTCGTGTCCCCTTCCAGCAATGCACGTGTCACCACAGCGACGCCGCAGATCACCTGGCAGCTGCGTGATAATGACTCTGGTATCAATGAGGCCACTATCAAGATCACAATCAACGGCCAGGCGATTACTGCTGGTATCACAAAGACGCCTGCTGCGGGTGGCTATGACTGCTCCTACACTCCAACAGAGGCGCTGCCTGAGGGCTCCAACACCGTGCTGTTTGATGTCACTGACAACGACGGCAATGCAGCTACCCAGGGCTCCGTCACCTTCACGGTCGATACCATTGCTCCTTCTCTGGACGTCACCACTCCTGCAGAGGGCACTATCACAAACCAGGAAACCATCAACGTTGCAGGTACCACAAGCGACGCGACTTCCGGCCCCGTCACTGTTACCATCACAGTCAACGAGGTTGACCAGGGTGCAGTTACGGTTGAGGAGTCCGGCGCCTTTAGTAAGGACGTCACGCTTAACAACGGTGCAAACGTCATCAAGATCACTGCACGCGATGCAGCAGGCAAAGAGACCACCATCACACGCAACATCACGCTGGATACCGGCGCACCCGTATTCAACAGTGTTGAGATTACACCCAATCCTGTTGATGCTGGTAAGACCTTCATCATCAGTGTGGATGTTACCGACCTGTAAGAGGTGAGCAAATGAGCGGGATAAGGAGAGTGTGGGGCACCGCTGATGATATACAGCTAGTGTTTACGTACAGCGAGATAACCGGACGCTGGGAGGCAACAGTGCCTACGCCTGCAGATGGTCGCTATATTGTAGCACTTTACGCCGAGGACATGGCTGGTAATACTGCATATGTTGCTAAGATACTATTCACGATAGACCTTCGCAATATGTGTGTGACCTTCAAGGTTCTTGAGATAAACAGCGATGCCTCTATGCGTGAGGTGACCACCTTCCTTATCTCGCTCGATGGTTGTAAGAAAGGAATCGGTGGTTGCAATGGCTAACCTTTCAATGTTTGTTGGTGAGCAGCGCAAAGTAGTTATCTCTGTAACCATCAAAGGCGTTGATGACTTCTACATCGAGAACGCAAGATATGAGCTGCTGCTCGCCAACAGAGTTGTTGCTGAAGGCACGCTACTTGTAAATGAGCATGAAATGTCTTTGATGGTAGCCCCTGCTGAAGCCGGTGTGCATACGCTCGTGGTCTATTTCAGTATTGCAAATGAGGACATCATTCGGAAGCACACTATTTCAGTTAGGAGAGGATAACAATGTCTGAGCTTGTCATGCTATTCTTAGCAGGTACCGGCGGCGCTGCACTGATTAAGCTGCTTGACAACGTGATTCAGTTTGCACTGCAGCGCCGCGCGAAAAACAAGGACAGCGGAAAAAAGGAGAAAACTGAGCTGGAGAAGCAGGTAGACGCAATCCGGCAGTGCCTCATGGTTTCGATGCTGGATCGTATACAGTATCTGTGTAGATGCTACATCAAAGATAAAAGCATTAGCATAGAAGACCGGCGCCGCCTCCACCAAATGCACAAGGGCTATAAAGCTGTTGGTGGCAATGGAGATCTCGATGATCTAATGGCAGAGGTAGACGAACTCCCTCTTAAGCTTGACTGAGGAAGGAGGTGATGAGCTTGATAGAGATAACACTGGGTGTAGTTCTCGGTTTCCTTGCTGGCATCCTGAGTGCAATCGGGGTTGTGACCTTTGTCCGCGGCAAAGAGCAGGGGACCGCACGTAGGCAGGCAAAAGAATTCACACAGTATATGATTGTCTCTGACAATGCGATTCTGTGGTTCATCTCTATAAGCTATGTTGTGCTGGCGGGCTACAGCATCTATAAGAACTACACCGGAGCGTTACCTTGGCTCACGAGTGGCCAGGCCCTTGCGTTCGGTGGCTGGGCTACTGTGCAGTGCTTCTTAATTAAGAAGAGTGAGAAGCAGAACACCAAAGGCGGTATTACATATGATACTGCTATGCGCGACTATAGCAAGGAGGAGACAAAATGAATATGACAGAAATCACTACTATTGTAACCACTCTTATGTCGGTTGCACTTGGCCTGACCATTCTGACCAACATTGTGGTTCAGGTGATCAAAGGCATCACATACGACAAAATCCCGACCAACCTTTTGGCTTTTATAGTGGCATTCATTGTAACTGGCTGCGCCTTCTATATCTGGGTAAGTGTTGAAGGCATCAAGGTAGTGGGCTGGATGATTGTCGGCGCCATCGGGCTGGCTTTCGCTGTAGCACTCGCAGCAATGTTTGGCTTTGATAAGCTTAAAGAGCTGGTCAACCAGTGGACCGGCATCCAGGCCCTTAAAGCAAAGGAGGCAGAAAAAGATGTTTGATCCCACTACCTTCCAGCTGCCCAACGGCGAAGAGTTCTTCGAGGGCGATGAAGCAGAGTTCATCGGCGGAAAGGGTGATGAAAAGGATGACTCCGGACAGTAAGCTGGTCACGTACACTTGCTGGTCTCCAAACCATAGTGGCAAGCGCACGCACGCCATCGACACCATCTCCATTCACTGCATGGCTGGTAACCTCTCTATTGAGTCCTGCGGAAAGCTCTTCCTCAACCCGAACAGAGAGGCAAGCAGCCAGTACGGTATCGGGGGCGACGGAAGAATTGGTCAATACGTGCCCGAGGCATATCGCTCCTGGTGTACCTCGTCTCGGTCTAACGACCAGCGTGCAATCACCATTGAGGTGGCGAACAGCGCGGGGGCGCCGGACTGGCCCGTATCTGAGAAAGCCTACAATGCGTTGCTTGATCTACTCACAGACATCTGTAGTAGACACAATATTAAACAGCTGCTGTGGCGCGGCGACCCCGGCCTGATTGGGCAAATCAATCTTCAGAACATGACTGTGCATAGATGGTTCGCCGCAAAGGCGTGTCCCGGCAACTGGCTGTTTAACCGCCATGCGGCCATTGCTACCACAGTCAACAAGAGACTTAAGGAGGGAATCGACTTGAACGAGGCAGAGACCAGGAAGGTTGCTGCTGAGGTAGTTTCGCAGCAGAACCCCAGCTACCCTGTTATCACAGATGTGCCGGCGTACTGGCGCCCCGCAATCCAGGAGCTCATCGACATGGACATCATCAACGGTGGCACAGACAATGCAGTCAACGACAAGGATGTGAACCTGACGAAGGATACGATCAAGGCTATCGTCATCATGAAGGCTTACATCGACGCCAAGTATGGTGGCTAAGCACCGCCGCGGCCCCTCGAAAGAGGGGTCTTTTTATTTGCCTGTTCGCCGGGTATGTTCAGGGCATAGCTGAAAATGTACGACCTGTAAGCTGTAATGTTGTAATATCTGTAAGTTTCGTAATATCTGTAGCTTTTCTGGAGTATATATAGGGAGTTTTCGTACGACATATTCAGTCAATGATCTACTCAGTTATTTCTACTATTTTGTGTATATTTAATACTCTTTATTATATTAGTATTTATTATATTTATATATATATG